>Ga0075152_10002361_pt1 | contig 13389 bp, 15 predicted proteins | sample JI61114C2DNA_FD_70964 | JGI IMG/M metagenome (GOLD analysis project Ga0075152, IMG submission 70964) | Wastewater effluent complex algal communities from Wisconsin, to seasonally profile nutrient transformation and Carbon sequestration -... | ecosystem: Engineered > WWTP > Effluent > Algae...
CTGTCGTTTGTTCGGAGCGTTAGGGTTGCGGATAACTTACTTATATGCGCTAAAGTAGTGTTATTTATTTCGCTTATGTGAGAGAATTTGTTACAATAGGCGAAGTTATTGGAAAACGCTATCGCCGTTATTTTATAGATGGAACCGCTCGTTCGGACTCATGTTCGCTGTGAAAAGTTTGTCTTCTATTGCCGAATAGGCTTGTGTTTCGTTTGTTTTGATGCGTCGCCATTCGCAGCACTCGTGTGTCTTGATTATGTTCAAACAATTGACACACTAGTCCTCTTGTTTCCTGTGTGTTCTGTACTTTGTTATATGCGGCGTTTTAAAACTGGCCTTCTTTTCATGCGTCGAGCCAATTCCATCCTCAAACATATGATTTCAAACCTCTTGGTAACTGCCTTCTCAAGTGTAGCCATGGCTCATTGAGGTTTTTCCAGATGAGGCATGGAACGTTGCTCATCAATTTAAGTCGTGCAAGCTCACCTCACATCCTCGGTAATTTATACACCTCCGGATGACTGATGCTCCCGTTCTTGGCTTCGTACGAAAATATTTTCCTGTACATCGCCGGTGTGTAGTTGCCTTCGTTCATGGCGTTGATTTTTTTCCAGCGCTCCAGGTTCTCTTCATACGCTGGAATCAAACTATTAAAATGGGTTTCGATCTGCTGGTGACGTTGTTTTAATGCTTCTACTTGTTTGGTCAATTCTTCTATGTGATATGTGGGGTAGTGGTTTAATTTCAATTCTAGTTTTTGTTTTTCTACTTGCAACAAATTTTGCATCGCTGCATTGGTCTCCGGTAAAACAGCGATGATGCGTCGCACGTTTTCTTCGGCTCGTGTTCTTCGTGCTGTGTTGCTCGATAGTCGTTTTTCGAGTCCATATAGTTTGATGCTTATATTAAGGGATTCTTTGGCCAGTTCGTCCAGGATGTCCTGATAATGTTTGACAGCTGAGTGCTCAATAAATGGTAAGGTCCCCGGTGCGATATTTTCCTGATTCGTTTCCATTATACAGTATGGTGAGGTTTGGTTTTAGCTGTTTTTCGTTTGTTTGGAAATTTCTTCCTTCAGCCACGCGAGTTGTGCCTTCAGTCCTGCGATGTGCATCCGCAATGTGAAGGGCCGCGTGGTGTCGCTCAGGGATTGTGCCTTTTCTGCGGCGCGAATTCTTTCATCCATCCAAAAGGTCTCGAGTTCATGCATTTCAGGATTTCCTTCCCGAATGGCACGGAGCAATGCGATGCGCTGCGTGAGCTTCTGCGTTTGTTCGCGCTCTGCAGCCAGAAGCGCCGTGAGGTCTTCGATTTCCTTCGCGATTTTGACTTGCTGTTCCAACAGGTCGTCGGGAGGTGGGGTGTTTTCAGTCGGCGGTGTTGCAACTTGTGTCTGACGGACGGCTTTTTGAACCTGGACGTCCAACTCAGCCAAACTGATCAGGTATTCGAGGTTGATCGTACGGCGGCCGGCCAAGGATTTAACGAAGTTGCTTTTGTCTGTTTGAATGTACTCGGCAAGTTCGTACGTGCTGATGGCCAAATGCTCCAGCATGGGTTGAATGGCTTTTTCCAGGGTTGTTTTCATGGCAGCGCTCAAGTTTATCTGTCAAAAATAGGCGCTAGAAATTGTATTGACTATTTAAGCATGACCTAAAACGAATTATTGGTCAGCCTTAAATAGTCAAAAATATTTTTAATGTAGAATTTTGAAGGATTGAAAATCAGCGGATTGAAAATGTGGGTTTCCGACGGGGTCATTTTTTGGAGCCGAATTGAATGGGGAAATGGGGGAGGGGTTTTGGTTTTTTTGGGAAATGAAGGTGTGACTGGGGGATAGGTTTTGTGATTGTTTTTTTTTTCTACCACGGAGGCCTCGGAGAAAAACCGCACGGAGGACACAAGAATTTCTGAAAGATCCTAGCACTTTGTGAGGTTTTTCTCAATGGTTTCAGTGGTAGAATTAAAACTCGAATTGGCAGATCGATTTTTTACCACGGAGCGCTTAGAGAACAGCCGCTCGGAGGGCACGCGGATTTCAGAAAACTCCGCGCACTCCGTGCGGTTTTCCTCCGTGGCCTCAGTGGTAGAATTTAAGCTTGAATTGGTCGATGGATTTTTTACCACTGAGTGCTCAGGAATTTAGTGGCATATGCCATATCTATAATATATTATGCTAGCACTCATTTTTCAATTCAATTCATTTTTGCGTAAATGAAAATTGTATCAATGAAAATGATCTTACGCAACACGTCATTGGTATTGCCATTGATGTGGACCGATAACTAGGACCTGGCTTATTAGAAAACTGCTACAAAGAGTGTCTTTATTACGCCCTCATTAAATCAGGACTCAATGTCCAAAAGGAAGTTCCAATGCCCGTCATTTTCCAGGAAGCCAAACTCGCTTGTGGATATCGAATTGATTTGTTGGTTGAAAACAAACTTGTCTTGGAAATCAAAAGTGTAGAAAACCTAAATGAAATTCACTTGTCTCAGACATTGACTTACTTAAAACTAGGAGATTTTAGATTAGGTTTACTCATGAATTTCAATGTTATTCGTTTAAAAGACGGGTGCCGCAGAGTTATCAATGGACACATTCCAATATGAGTTTTTTTGTGCCCTCCGTGCGGTTTTTCTCCGTGGCCTCCGTGGTAAAAAAAAGCCCCAAGGCAAGCAGCACTTCAAGCGCGGATTGATGAAATCCAGGTTTATTCCGCGAAGAACCTCTCGACTAATCCATCCACAAATTTTTGCCGGACTTCGGAGTTTCTTTTGCCTGCGGCTGCGAGATGACATTTGAAACAACGGCTTGTGTGTTGATTTCTGCTGAAGAACCGAATAGACTTGCAGCTGCCAAACGTTCTGTTTTGAGTTCGCCATTCTGCAAATAGAATTTCAATGCAAACGCCGGATCTTCATCTTCACAGATGAACGACTGCACAGGCCCAAAAAATTCGATGAGCTGCGCTTTGTCGCAGGTAGGAAGGAAGATGCGCAGCACGCGTGGGTCGTAGAAGCGAAAGTAGAGTTGTTTTCCTTCTTCGGTTTTTACAATCAGGAATTTGCGGAAGTGTTTGTGGAGGTCTATCGATAAAGTAGTGGCATTCAATCCGACGAAACTATTTTTGCCGGCAAAATTTGTGGTGAGTGTTTCGGTTAGCTTTTCATTGTCATTACATGACAGCAGATATGGAGCAAACTCTTCAAGGTTTTCTTCTGTTCCGCCTTTGTAGAGTGAAACACATTTTGATTCTTCGTTCAAAACCAACTCGATCATTTCTGCACTCAGACTTGATGCATCTATAATTATGTGCGTGAATTTGAGATTCAAGATTATTTGGAATTAAAAGATTAATTTGTTATCCCTCTGAAATTGTAATTTCTTCTTTGATGGTTTTTCCCGTTGTTCCATCAATGACCAGAATCCGCTGTTCGTTCCATGAATCTGAATTCAGAGGAAAGGACACAATGTAGTATGGTTCCGGATTCGTGCCTCTGCTGATTGTCACCTGCGATTTAACATCATAGATGTCTTTTTTTTCCTGAATCATTTTTGCAGCAAGATCCTTTATTGTGAATTTAAATGGCTTATCCAAATCGTCTTCTTTCAAAACCCGACCGTAAATGTCATATTCTATCCACATGCCAATCGGGAAGTGATGGAATTCCTGACCTGATTTTATAAGCACCCCTGAAGTTTTATCGAACTCCTTATATGTGCTATAAAAACTTGATGGGTGTTCTGTTTTTTGCGTGTAAGATGTTTTGTTTTCGAACTGTTGCACTTCAGTGCTATCGTTCAACGTGAATTCATATACACCATCCACGTTGTTTTTTTTGAAGTTTGCGATATCAAATATTTCCATGGCATTCAATTTTTTGATCTCCTGCGTTGCAGGTTTAGTTTGTGATTGACAATTCGTGATGCATAGCGCCAAAGCCCACCACGTCAGTAATTTCACGGTTATATATTTTTTCGAAGTATTTTCCATTGCCAATTCCATAGGTAAAATCTATTGGTTGAATAGGACATCAAATTATTCGTCGTTTTGTAATCGAATGTGAATTTACACATGTCAAAAATGGGATCTTCATGTGTATGTGCTAATCCAAGTCCATGCGAAACTTCGTGTCCCATTGTGGCACTTGGTCTTGGTGAAGATGGTTTGAAAAGTATGGCAGATTTTGCTGGTATTCCTTGTGCTTCTCCCCGAAGCGTTGTGGATTGTGCGGCTGTATCGAATACAAACACTTTGAAATAGTCTTTGTATTTGACATTGTCCGGATAGACCGTTTCATCCAGGAATTTTTTCTTCAAATCTTCGAAAACACTTGTGGCTGCAGAGGTATTAACCCCTCCGTCATTTTTAGTATCGGCAGCACTTGTTCTTTTGTAAATGAATGCCCCGTATTCTTTTGTGCCATCTGCTTTTGTAACGATCTTGTAATCTTTATCTTCTGAAAGATCCAATGTTGGGGCTTTTTCAACAGAGCAATAAATCAGAGCCTGATAGAAACTCCTTTTCATCGTATTGACTTCACTGCTTCTGTAAGCTCCTACGGCATCAGTGGCAATGATTTTCGTTTTTACGGGAATAAGCACACACTTAAATCTTTTTCTATAATAAGAACTATTTGCTGAAACAATGATTTTGCCCGCAATGGGAATGGCGTCTCCAAGCTTCCATGTTTTAGGATAAGCCAATACTTTTATTTCCTGATCACGATCGAATTCATTTAGGATTGAGATCTTAATTGTTTGGTCTGACGATTCACGCTTCTTTCCAATGGCTTTGTCCTGCAGTTCAGGTTTATCTATGCTTATAAGGCCTTTGTGGTATTCAAATTCAATTTTTAATGCTTCCTCTTCCTCTACGATCGTCAAAATTTTCAATTCAGCACTCGAAGGTGGTGTAGGAGTGCCTTTTACATCCGGTGGATATAGATTGAGAATGGGAACCCTATATTTTGGTTGTTCGGTTACCTTCGTTTCAAGTTTTTTGAATTGCAGTTTTAAATTCGTCCATGCTTCATCTTTTGTAAAACTCTTCGCTCCAACAGTGCCGTCCGCTTTTACTTCTGTGCCATTATAGCCGGAAGATATTAGCGATTTGTAACTTGTCTCACCAAATCCACCTATACGCAACCAATCAAATCCAAACTCACCTTTCCAATCTGATTTTGGTCGGAACTCAACCATCACTTTTGATGCAATAAAAGTCTTCTGCGGTATTGCTTTCAGTGTGATCGTCTTCGCGCTGTTAGTCGCAAAAGTCGGTTCAGGAAACGTTTCTGGGATATATAATATACCCGGATCATCAAGAGAACTGAACGATAAGTTCACTCCATCCTTCGCCTTTTTAAACGCACCCGTTTTTTCACGCATGCCTTTGTTTACTTCCGTAGGCTCATCTGTGCCATAATTGAACTTCGCAAGCTCTTGCCATGTAATGCCGTTTGCATCTGCAATCGTCTTCAACGAATCTCCATCCTGTACCTTATATTCTTTCGCTTTTACAATTTGTTTTGCCATTGCATTATTCTCTTTTAAACCAATAAAACAACGTTGTCAACTTCTAGTTGATGCCAGTCCGATACAATCTTAACTTGTCCTGGTGGTACATCTGGCATTTTTATCTCACCTTTTTCGTTGGAGCTAACCTCCATGGATGTGTCATCCGCGAATATGAGTTGCACCTTTATGTTAGGCATAGGCTGTCCTGATTCGTCAACGAATGTTAGATCAACAGCATGCTTTGATTCTTGTTTTTTGGCTGGGGGAGTGGCTGCATTTTGTGCAGCGAATGGACAAGCTTGAACCGGAGCTCCTACGTTTGTTCCAGGCATTAGTCAAATTCAGGTTTTAATGTTTTTATATTTTGAATTCGCTGCATTTTTTCAGCACCGTCAATATTGGATATTTTCAAAGTTCTTTTTATCCAAATGTGCTCTGGAGAAGCGCTGAAGTTTAAACCAAGGCATAACACATACTCCAGATAGATTAGAACTTCAGGTCTTTCTATGACTCCATAGGTGGCGGATTCATCGATGCCTTTTCGAATCAACATTTCGAGAGATTCTTTTGTCAATGAAGAACTTTTATTCGGATAATTCTCTTCGAGATGTTTTTGGGCAAGAACAATGAAGTTCTCTTCCAGAATTGATCTGAATGCTTCGATTTGTTGATTTCTAACAATAAACATAAACTTCTATAATATTCTGAAACAATCAGGTTTTGATCGTTTTTGTTTCATTATGAATTACACACCTCACAAAATGGTGCTCCACTTGCCGCTGCTCTTTTCAACGCAATCGCCTGAGCCACTGGTTTTCTCACACTTGGTGGTAACTTCATCAACAGCTCCAAAATAACAAATGCCTGCATGATCATGATCGCGCCTGCCAAGGTTGCTACACTCACATCGCCGATCAACACTGTCGGAAGGCCCATCGCTATCGTTCCGCCATGTGCCGTTGTATCGCCCATGCGTGCCGCAGGCAATCCGCCTATAAACACTCCGATCGAACCTTTTACTATGACATCTGGCGGTCCTACGCACGTGCACATATTCGTGGCCGTCGCTGCTGGCATACTGCCTATCAATACCGTCGGTTTGCCCGGCGGCATGATCGGCCCTCCTACGTGTGGTATCGGCGGAGTACCCGGTGTCACCATCGGACATACATGCATGTCTCCAACTCTCGCTGCGGGTTGTCCCATATTTCTTTTAGTTTAAATTTTGGCTTTGTTGTTATGTGTTCATGCTGGATGCTGGAAGTTAGAGGCTAGAGGCTAGAAGATAGATGCTAGAAGTTAGAGGCTAGAGATTGGAAGTTAGATGCTGGATGCTAGATGCTGGAGGTTAGATGCTGGATGCTGGATGCTAGAGGTTAGATGCTAGATGCTGGAGGTTAGATGCTAGATGCTAGATGCTAGAGGTTAGATACCAGAGAATAGAAGTTAGAAACGCTTTTTCATATTTCAATCTTCCTTCTTTGCTTTGTACTTAATACCAGTTCTATTTTCTCACATCTCACTTCTAGCTTCTCATTTCTCACTTCTACTTCCCACTTCTAGCTTCTACTTCTCACTTCTCGCTTCTCACTTCTGATTTCTCACTTCTCACTTCTAGCTTCTATCTTCTATCATCTATCTTCTATCATCTATCTTCTATCATCTATCATCTATCATCTATCATCTATCATCTATCATCTATCATCTATCATCTATCATCTATCATCTATCATCTATCATCTATCTTCCAGCTTCTCTACACTTTAAAGTGCGTCTTCAAATCATCTATCCTCAACTCCAAATGCCAGCAGTTGTTATTCGTTTCATCCAAATATTTACTGATCGGGCGCGGACTGTTTTTGCGCAGTTCTTCCCGAAATGCTTGTTTGTTTGAAATCGATGAGAAGGGGATGTCCACAACATTCATCATGCTTGTATCAGCACAATGTCGCGATACTTTCGATGGTCCGATGGCCATGATCTGTTTGTGCATCGCCATGATGATTTCCAAGGATGATTTTTTCCGATCCTTCTTCATACGCTCATACACTCTGATCACTTTATCTCCATTGCGACCATACAGTTTGTACTGAGAATCCATTCCCAGTTTTTCGCAATTCAAATACATCACTGTAGCCTGGTCATAAGGACTACGCGCTGCACTCGATACTTCTATGTTCAAATTATTTGACGACTCACCGAGGTTTTTTAAAAATTTCAAAGTGAGCTCGTGTACTTTTTCAGAATTGACTCCTGATCGAAATGTTACTGTTGCATTGGTTGCCATACGAATTTTGATTTAGTTATTGGGTATAGAATATTTTATCGTTGATTTGATACGGAAAAGCGCGTGGGCATGGTTGTCCACATACAAGGACGTATTCAATTCTACATGCTTTACAATGATGGCCATGGACTAAAGGTAAGAGCCTTGGATTTGGTTAATTTAAGTGTGCTCAGAACACAATCTGCTGCGTTCAAAAGCGATCAAACGTACTTCATTTTTTGAAATAAAAAACATTTTGTAAAAAAAATCCAGAAGCTCATGTTCCGAAAAGTCGTTTACATTTGGCTCACTTTAAATAACCAACGTGTCCAAAAACAGCGTCGTTTTTCAGACACTTTTGACCTTACCAAAATTAGTTTATGTCCGATACTATCAACTACACTGAAGACTTAAAGAAAGCTGTGCACATCGCACAGCAATTCGCACGAGATTATTCGAACCCGCAATTTTCCGGCGCTCATTTGCTTCGGGCTCTCTTGCACAAAGACGCTGGTCTGATGCAGCTTCTTATCAATTTGGGAAAAGACATTCTTTATATGGAAGAGTGGGCCGAGATCCGAATGGAAGGTTTGCCGAAAGGAAAAGTAGGCGACATGGTTCGCGGTGATGACAAGATTCTTACCGTGATGGAAGAGGCGGATATCATTCGTATCAAATTGGGTAAACAAAATATTGATCCGGTGTGTGTGCTCGCTGCATTGAGTATTCCGGGTCTTGCGTTTACATATGATCAGCTCAAAACTTTTCCGATCAAACAGGATGAGTTGATGAGTGTCAGCGCGAGTGCGGCGGAAATGCAAACTGCTATTTCTGGTGGTGCGCCCAACGCAAGTGGCGAGACTGCAAACTCAGGTGCATTGCTGAAATTTTGTTCTGACAAAACTGAAAAGGCACGTCAGGGAAAAATTGATGGCATCATTGGCCGTGATCGTGAAGTGAGAATGGTTGCAGAAATTCTCGGTAGAAGAACGAAACCAAATGTGATCATCATCGGTGAACCAGGTGTAGGTAAAACTGCGCTCGTAGATGGTTTTGCATTGAACATCATTGAAGGGAAAGTTCCAGGTGCGTTGAAAAATGCACGCATTTTCGAATTGGATTTTGGGGCGCTGGTTGCCGGTGCAGCATATAAAGGTGAAGTGGAAGATCGCTTGAAAAAAATCATGGCGGAATTGAAACAGTTTGAAAAAGCAATTCTGTTTATTGATGAAATTCACGTGTTGATGGACAAGAACGGTGGTGCTGCGGGCGCTGCTCAGTTGATCAAGCCTGAACTTGCACGTGGTGAACTCACCGTGATTGGTGCTACTACAAATGAGGAATACAGAAAACATATAGAGTCAGACGAAGCATTTGCTCGCCGGTTTGAAATACTAAAAGTGGATGAGCCGGATGAAGCCACTGCTTCACGCATGCTCAAAATGATTGCTCCTTATTATGAGAAGCACCACGAACTGACATTGGCTGCGGATGCTATTCCGGAGTCGGTGCGTTTGGCAAAACGTTATGATAAAGATCGCAGACTTCCGGATAGCGCAATTGACCTCATCGACAGAACCATGAGCGTGGTTCGTTTGATGGGTGAGACGTCCAAAGACGAAATCGACGCGTTGCAGGAAGGATTGAAAGTGTTGGATGAACAAAAACTAGAAGAAGAAGAACTGCTTAAAGAGTTGAAGTGGTTTTACATTCAGGCAAAAGACAAAATCAGTCACGTTCTGTTTAGTCAGATTGAAGATGATTCAGATGTGAAAAAGATGGAGACTGCGGCTGAGGTGCGCACCTATCTCAACACCACGTTGGAAAAACTCAAAGGACTTGCTGGGAACAAAAAAGAGAGCGTAGAAAAAATAGATCTTGCCGCTGTGATTTCGCACAAAACGGGAATTCCGCTTGGCAAATTACAATCGCAAGAGAAGGATCGTCTATTGAGTATGGATGATTATTTGAAGAAACGAGTAGTAGGGCAGGATCACGGATTGAAAGCGATCAGTGCGGCAATCCTTGAGAATAGATCAGGATTGAGTAAACCGGGTCAACCGATTGGTTCGTTCTTTTTCTTAGGTCCAACTGGAACAGGTAAAACGGAGCTCGCAAAATCACTGGCAGAATTTTTATTCGCCGATGAAAATTCACTCATCCGTTTTGATATGAGTGAATTCAAAGAAGAACACTCTGCAGCGTTATTGTATGGAGCGCCTCCCGGATATGTTGGTTATGAAGAAGGAGGTATGCTCGTAAATAAGATCAGAGCACAACCTTACAGCATTGTTCTTTTTGATGAAATCGAAAAGGCGCACAAATCAGTGTTTGACTTATTCCTACAAATTTTGGATGAGGGAAAATTGCATGATCGTCTTGGCAAAGAAGGCGACTTCAGCAATGCGGTTATCATCTTCACATCGAATATCGGATCAGATTATGTGGTAGAAGAATTTGGCAAAGGACAAATTCCGAAGAGCAATGATTTGATGGAAATCATGCAGAAGTTTTTCCGTCCTGAGTTTTTGGGAAGGCTCACGGAGATCATTCCATTTGCGCCAATCAGTGAAAACACGGTGTTGAATATTTTCAATATCCATCTCACCAACTTGTTGAAGACACTCGACAAACAAGGCATTACAGTGAAGTTAACAGATGAAGCCAAAAAACATTTGGCGATGTCGGGCTTCACGCCGAAGTATGGAGCACGTCCTCTGCAAGGAGTTATTCGAAACCAGTTGAGACGACCACTTTCACGCATGATCATCTCGGGTGAAATTGGAAAAGGAACTGTCGTAGACATCACGGTAGATGGAGAAGGAAACCTGGATTGGAAGCATAATTAATCAATTCATATCATTAGATTTAGTGATAAAAAATAAGCTCAAAAAATTTGGAGCGAACAGGATACCTGATACATTAGCACCGAATTACAAGCACTAACGAATTCTAAAACCAAAAAAAAGTAACATCTATGTTCGACTATGGATTAGGCGGTACAGAACGCAAAAAGGATGGCGCGGGAGAAGCATTTGCAGAGATACAAATGAACCGCACCATATTCATTCAGCAATTAACCGCTGAGGAATCATTCGGCCCGGACATCGTGCAAGGCCTCGATACTGTTGAAGCTGCGTTCAACCATTACAAACCAAATATTGATATTGAGTTTGAAACTGAAGAAGGTTCTACTTCGAAAGAAAACATTTCTTTTAGTTCGCTCGGAGATTTTGGAGCCAAAGGAATCACCAACAAAAGTGAGTTTCTTCAGGAACAAAATATCAAACAAGATCAGTATCAGAAATTCAGCAAAAACTTGAAGAGTTCAAAGCCTCTTCAGGCAGTGATGGCCAACGCTGACATGAAAGCGGCATACATCACAGCGCTGCAAGCGATGATCAAAGAACTTGAAGAAGCATAATATCAGACTAAATTATTGAACCAATCAAATAAAAAGACATGGCAGAATTAGAACAACAAGGCTCGCAGCAACAGTTTGCTGACAAAGCCGCTGCTCCTATAGAAAATGCTGCAAAAGCATTGGATGAAAGTATCAAGAATCTCATGAAGGTTGGCGGCTATGGATTGATTGAAGCGACCGTTGATGGTGCGCAAAATCTCAATCCGGAACGCAAGGCTCGTAAAAAAATATTTCTGACTGAGAGTGCTCAGAAAAAAGAAAGAGAAAATCTTAAAAAGACATTGGAACTCTGGCTCGAAGCAATCGCTTCTGGTAACACGGTTCCTGAAATGATTGAAAATTGCCAACAGAAGGCGGAAAGTGCTTCGAATACGTTGAAGAAAAATCAATTCAAAGCGCTTGAAGCAACACGCAATCTGGAAGCATCCTGGCGCTCGTTGAATTTGTTCTACAAAAACACGGAAGAAACAAAATTGAAAAATGTTTCTATCATGAATGCGTCTGTAGATCAATTGAAAGACCTCGACAATCCTCTTTTCCACGATGCGGTGCAAGAGGAATTGAGTCGCAGTTATGATCGTCTTGACTTGCGTAACAACTATTCTTTAGTTGTTGCTCCTGGTTATTTGGGATCAAATGCGGTGATCGAGAAGTGGGGCAAAACGTGTTTTAAAAACAAAGTGATGCTTGTGACGGATTTTCAGGATTTGAACAAAGAAGATGATATCATCGAAATGTTTGAGAATGCAAATCACACCGGTGGTGAAGATTGGAAGAGTCACGTGATGATGGCTTGCAACTGGCTTGTTGGTCGTGGCAAGGTACAAGAGGTTGGGGAAGAAGAGGATCTTACCGTTGCTCCTTCGTCTGCTCTTGCTGGAAGAATCTACAGCACGTTGATGTCGCAAGTCACTGCAGGTAAAAAATATGGTGGTCTCAATGAAGTAAGTGGTACCGTTATCGGTAACATGAAAAAAAGCGATATCACCAGCATGGAAAAAATGGGACTGATCCCAATGGTGAACGAGTATGGAAAGGTGATGGCCTTTTCTGCAAAAACGCTGTTCACTGGCGATGACCAGGGAATGCAGACGTATAGCGTTATGCGTGTATTCGATTTCGTGATGAAAACGTTGATGGATTTCTTGAACCGTCGCGCATTCGAAAACTGGAGCCCAAACTTGAAAAAGGAACTTCAGGAACAAATCGAAAAATTCCTCGATCGTATTACTGGTCCGGGCAAGTTGATCGAAAAATTCAAAATTCAACATTTTGATCGTGATGCTGTGGACAAAGGAAAAATCAACTTCATGTTGCACATGACTCCTTATTTCCCAGCGAAGAATTTTGTGATCGATTTGAAAGGAACAAAAGGAGATGAAGCAGAAAGTTCTGTTGCCTGGGATGCAGCAGTGGCTCAACAGAAATAATTTACATCGTAATTCATTCAATTATTTATATTAACTTAAAAACCTCAACCTCATGTCATTTAATGCAACAGTATCTATCGACGGCGGTACACCAATCAGAGTTCTTCACGCTAGCTATGCGCTAAACCGTGATGTGGATGCAAATGGTCGCCCTTCTTCAACGGTGCGCGGCGGTACAGTTCAAATTGAACTTGAGTCTACTGAAGATGCTTCACTCTTCGCGTGGATGATTGATCAATACACTACTAAAAACGGTGTTATCACTTTCTTCAAAAGAGATTCAAAAACAAAAATGAAAGAACTTAGCTGGGAAACTGGTTACATCGTTACTTTCAGCGAGAGCTATGATCACATGGGTGAAAATCCAATGACGCTCCATTTTGTCATCTCTGCTCAGAAAATCACAGTGGGTGATGCAACACACGAAAACCCATGGCCACAAGCGTAATGCTTGACATGGAATTTCAATTCTGTTGAAGTAATTCAGACGTAGAATCGTCTATTGTCATTTAAAAAAGCACAGTGAGAAATTTGTCCTGCTGTGCTTTTTTTATTTTCTTAGCGAACAACTTGTAACCATTAACACTCATTCTTATGGCACACGAAAATCTCCACCTGGTGGTAGAAATTGAGATCGAAGGTTTTAAAAAATTAGAGAATGCATCTAGTCTGGTCATTACTCAGCGCATTGACTGGCACCACACATTCGAAATAAAAATTCCACTCGAAGCCATTGAAGGTGAGCGATC
>Ga0075152_10002362_pt1 | contig 13389 bp, 18 predicted proteins | sample JI61114C2DNA_FD_70964 | JGI IMG/M metagenome (GOLD analysis project Ga0075152, IMG submission 70964) | Wastewater effluent complex algal communities from Wisconsin, to seasonally profile nutrient transformation and Carbon sequestration -... | ecosystem: Engineered > WWTP > Effluent > Algae...
GTCATGGGCTGGTTTGAGAGGCTGGCTGACCATTCTGAGCTGATGTCAGTTTGCTCGAACAATAACAAATACCAGCAGGATAGACTACTTCCCAGTATTAGCCCAAAAGGTATCAACTGCCCATCAGAACTAACTGTCGACTGCAGGAACTTCGGTGGATGTAAGTCAGGCTGCATTGATTTGACAGCAACGATGATGCATTACAACACCTCGAAAGAGTGGGTTGCTGACGTCAAGAAGAGGTATGGACGGGATGATTGTGGTCATGTACTTGCAGCTGTGTTGGGAGCGTTGTATAACAACTGGCATCGTCCTCGAATTGATCCTGATATCGGTATCGGTGGGGTGAAGAAAAGATTTGAAGCTGGACCACTCGCCAATATCGCACTCATAGACAAGACTATCGCAGATTTCAAGCTGAAAGTACACTAAGACGTCGCTAAACTCAAAGAACTGTCGGAGAGGACCATAGATGGCTAATACGGTGTGCTTACTGTTGGAACAAACTGTAGGGTAATTGGGGAAAAAGCTATCGCTGCTAAAAACACCGTTTGTTATCGAACATTCAATAGCGTCTATCAGTTCGCTGTAGCAGCTTCTATTTTATCGTTCACGCTGATGCTCGCAATGGTGCTTCTCGCTTGCTCCTTGATTCGGCACGACCTATCGGAAAATCTGGGAAGTAAACTTGATGGGGATAGTCCCTGCTGTTGCTGCCCTGCAGGCGAGGATGCTCGATACAGCCATAGAAGTTCCTTCCCAGTGGCTGACGAAGTAGCTCCACCTGCCCCGTTCGAAATTCAGCGAATACAAAGTGGACGCCTCCGATATTCTTCACCAAGCACAGCAATGAACTCTCGTCTGTACCCGATTGCTGATCGCGAATCTGTGCCTCCTGTAGAACCGGTGCGTTTGACAAACATTAGTTGGCTGAACCCACCGAACCGAAACAACCGCAACCGATACGACAGTATGCCTCGCATCAATTAATGACCATGTGTTTATGCTAAATTAACGGATTGCACAATCACTCTACGAGGAGCTTCCTAGCTATGATCAGCCTCATAATTTCATTAGTGCCTTCCAAAATCTGATGAACTCGTAGGTCTCTCACATACTTCTCCATGCCGTATTCACATAAGTAGCCGTATCCACCGTGCATTTGCAAGGCGTAATCGACGATACCCGAGCATTTATCGGTGGCCAAGCGTTTGGCCATAGCCGCGTACATTGTCTTCTGTGGGTCATCTTCTTGTATCATAGTTGCTGCTCTTCTCACCATCAGCCTAAATTATGTCGTGGTGTTACCTTGAAGCGACCAGATCTGTGGCCATATCTGCAAACTTAAACTGAAGATACTGCAGGTCGGCCAACCTCTTTCCAAATTGTTTTCGGTTGAGTAAGTATCTCCTGGCTGTCTCGAGGCAGAAAGCAGCTCCACCTAGACTGCAACTAGCAATATTCACCCGACCTCCGTCCAAGGCCTTCATGGCAATCTTGAATCCGATTCCTTCTGGGCCAATGCGGTTCTTTGCTGGCACTCGAACATTATCGAAGGTTACCAAAGTGGTTGGTTGGATTATCCAGCCCATCTTCTCCTCAAGCTTCCCAAAGCTCAACCCTTTGGAGTCTTTCTCTACGATGAAGGTCGACACCTCGGTTGCTGATGTCTTCGCCATCACGAAGTAGAGATGGCTGTACGAGCCACCAGAGATAAACATCTTTGAGCCGTTCAATATGTAATCCTCTCCATCCTTCTTGGCACTTGTCTTCATAGCCTTCGAATCGGAGCCACTATCCGGTTCAGTCAGACAATAGCTTGTGAACAGATCCATGTTGATTATGCCGGGGCCGTAGCGTGCCTTCTGTTCCTCATTACCGAACTCATCTAGAATCCATAAGCACATGTTGTGGATGGACAAGTAAGCGGAAGTAGGTACGCAACCTGTAGCCAATGCTTCGAAGATAACGGATGCCTAAAGTCTGCCCAAACCTGTGCCCATCTTCGCATAGATAGAGGAAAACCCGAGTTGAGCACCTTCTCGCATCACGTCCACTGGAAAATGATGCTTCTTTTCCCACTCCTGCGAAAATGGTGCGAGTTTTTTCTTGGCGAACTCCAACGCTTGGTTGCGGATCATAACAGCGTCATCTCCAAGGCCCTTCGTATCCTCAAAGGTAGTGATCCCGTCATACACGTGTGAGTAGTCCTGTGCGAAGCCGAATCGAGGTGCCGCTGACCTAGCTAATCGCAGCATCCGGGTTGATAGCATATAGAGATAATTGGTTAATTACAGTTCGGGCAATCATTGTAGACCAGAATTGAGACAGCTGTCAGCTCGCTTTGAGTATTCGATGGGTGATATCACCAAGCTTCAGTTCTGCATTTCCCGTGATGTCGTAGCTCAACCTATCGGATAAGTCACAGATGAGATCGCTTCCGAACACTCCATCTATCCCTTCTTTGAAGGGATGTAAAATGTACCCGCGACTATCCACCCGGAGTGCTGAGGGATTAAATTTTTGGGATTGCTGGTAAGAAAAACTCAGATCGCCTGTTTGCAAGTCCAGATTGTTGTAAACGACCGGTGATACGTCAACCCTGAGATAGTTCCATTCTCCCCAGCAGTCCGATACGAACGGGTACCTATCATACTTCAATGGCCCTTCGAGCCTCTGCAGGTTCTTGTAAAACTGGTTAAGGAAGCGTTTGTCTTTGATTGCGGTGGCTATTGTGAAGCTTTGACGTTGCTGCAGATGCGGCTCCTCCTCAAAATGCAGCAGACCCTTGAAATCAGTGTAGAAGAACCATTCCCTTAGCGGCTTGGTTCGCATTTTACGAGTATACTGTTTTTCTGATGATAGGTAAGTCGCCCTGAGACGGTCCATCAACCAACACGGAGCTAACTGTTAGCAAAAAGTAAGTCAATTGTGGGGATACTCAAGTTGGCTTCCTTCAGTGGTTTAAAAAGGTGCTCCAGGCGGGGCTCGAACCCGCGACCTTTGGCTCATAAGACCAAAGCTCTAACCAGCTGAGCTACCGGGGCTCGGTATAAGCTCAAAGCAATCTCACAATATGTGCAGACCCCCAATCGGAACATTCAACTCACAAAGAGTTGACCCGCTTTGAGTCGAATGAGCAAAGCTAAAGATAAACATTGAGTTCGGTTGTTAGAAGGGTGAGTTGTCAGAATTGATCGAATATGGCCAGCAGACAGGGGTTCTTCGTCTTCAGCAGTGTCCGAACGTCAATCACTCGGCCTTCCATCCTATCGATTTCTGTTCGTAAGAGATTGTAGCGATAGGCGACCATCTCCTTGACCACTTGCTCCTCTTCTCGGTACATCTCGAGCGATAGCAGGTTGAAATCCTTGTTATTGATGCGCTGCTGCAGAATGAACTGAGCCTTCCGATCGCTGACCGTATCAAGTTCGGCCGATCGACTGCTGTCCTTACGAAGGTCGTCAATCAATCCCAACAGTAGTTCAGGAAGCTCCTTGAATTGGGCATCCAACTCCTGCTATTCCTGAATCAAACGGAACTCATGTTCGCCCAACCTACCCTATCAATCGAGGTACTCCGTTCGGAAGTGAAAGAACAGGTCGTTTTACGAAAGGAAGTCTACGAGCAGACTTTAGAGCTGCCGCTTGTGCTCCCTGACGTACAGCTTGACTATCAGCTATTCGTTGCTGCTTTCCTGCTGCCCCTTGCCATTATCCATCCTGCATCATGTTGGTTGGTACTTGACGTTGATCACCACTGTTCTTTCAGCAGCCAACCTGTAGTTCTTTACTAGGCTCACCCAAATCGTACCACAGAGGGGGTCCAGCTCAAGTAGTTCGGCATTGTTGAACTGATTCAGCAGGGACTAGTGCATTGTGGACGGTTATAATCGGATTAGCCAGTGCACAGTCCACCGCTCGAGCCCTTCTGGAAAATTATATGAACATATGGACATCACTGCAGTCAGAACTGCAGACCTGCTAGCAGAAGGGCCGTGCACTCGCCCTCCTGGCTGTTCAGAGATTCGAAATAGCTGTCGCGGCTGTGGGGATTACCCGATCGACCCACTTCCAGTTCTCTGGCTGTCTCGCTAAACGACTGGATCACAAATTAGCTGCATTCGAGAATGTCGAGTGTGAACTTGCGTACTTTCGTTGGACTGGCCGTTTAGTCGGCTGAGCTGAAGTGCGACAGATCGATGCTGCACTTCTTCATGGGCTTGGGAGTGCGCAGTTCACGCTTTGGCTGAAGCTTGATGGACTACATTAATAAGCAATGGTATTAATTATAATTTCGAACTCAACAGTTACATGATGGGTGGCGAGTGCCTACAGTGGTACCCGTCACCAGAAGGGACACCACCCGATCCAGCTCTGGCAGATATTCTCGTAGCTCATCGCTTCCTTGATTAACCTCTTGACCTGCTCCTCGACGTTAAGAATCTTGGAATCGTCGAAGTCCCTGCCGTACAGTTTCTTGCGGATTCGCTCGAGGGCGTAGATGGCTTTCTGATTTATGAATTCTGGTGGCTCGTTATCTAGCTTGAAGAAACGACCGGGAGTCTGTTCGGGCTTCTTTTCCTATTCCAGCTCGGTCTTCTATTTGAATTACTTCGTGGAAAAGGCTTCCATCATGCTCATGATCATCTCCGAGTTGTCCGGCTTGTCTTCGGGGAAGGGATGGTCCTGCTGTTTGTCTTCAGCAACGACAGGTGCTTCATTCTTTGGAGCGTTGTAAACATTGAGTTTCCAGCTGATGATGGGATCGTACAGGAAGGCTTACAGCACGATCAGCAGACTCTATTTGTTACTACGAAGCACATTCATGACTGTTTAGCAAGTTGATTTGTAGTTTCCCTCAATGCCGCAAACTTCCATGGCCTTCTGTAGCATACGGGTGAGCCTGAACGGCACCTTCTCTGGGAACTTGTCTCGAAGCATGGCAACTTCAAAACAGTCTCCGAAATCGATGTGCACAATTCTGCCAGTCTTCCGCTGTATCATGATATTACTGGGATGCCTATCGCCGAGCCCAAGGATGTAACCGACCATCGACATAGTCGCTAGGCTGCGTGTATAGCAGGTTCGTCGTTCGATCCAAGCCTCGCTGTTGGCAGATTTCAACCATAGAACCTTAGCTAGATCCAAGCCCTGGGTTGATTAGAGAACATGTCGGAATATCTCGACCTTGTTGATCATCGGCAACTGAGTATACTCGTCACAGCACTTCTCGTACAGATTCTTTTCGACATCCGGACGGATCTTGTGTTCAGTCCGATATTCCTTGATAAGCTAATTGAGAGTGTCACATTCCTACACCCAACCGATAAGCCCAGTGTTTACGCTCAGCGGGATAATCGAGTACCGTGTTACAAATAGGTCTTTCTTCAAGGTCGAATGGTTTAGGCCAAGTAGTTTATTGACCAATGCCAGTAGTTGCATTACTCTTTCGTCCAGTCGAAGATCCTACCGCCCTTTGAGCAGAAATGTGTATTCCTTGCCATCGCTGCCATAGATCAGCAGCTTTCGAGGCCTCTGTTTGGACTGAAGCACTGCCAGCTCATTATGGAAGCCCTGGATACGAACAACTGGTTTGTTGGGTTGATAGAGCCCTGGCATGGACAGCTTGCAATCACTAACCGAGAGAAGGACTGGCGCAACATTCTTGAGATAGACCTTCTTGAGATTTTCAAAAGACTACTTGATGCGTCGATATACGGAGAAATATATTTCGAAGGCTTGTGAGAAGCATATGACCTCACCAGTGCGTTCAAACCTCAACAACCACTGGTAGGCCTCACGCAACTCCAATCCGAACTCCTGGTGGAACGAAATTTCGCTGTTGGATTTCTTTTACATCGGTTGCTCCAAATCGGATTCGTGCAGCTCCTTCAGCATCTTAACCACTTCCGAAATGTTCTTGGTCTCGTCGTAGATCTTCCAAGCAGCGTCAATGCCATCATGCCAGAATTATTTTAGTTTGATGGCTGCCTTGCCTAGCTACGTGGAAATTAGCTCTGCTTGCAGGCAGATATCGGGTTCGCGTTCCTGAATTCGCTTTAGGATCGCCAAGGCGGGTTCTCGACGGTCCTTTGTCTTGCTCTTCGAAGCGAAGATCAGTGGGTAGATGAGTGCCTGTGGGTGCTGCTCTCCTACATACAGCAGCAGCTCCCTCAAAAGATTGCTGAGGTTGTAAGTTCGCTTATTCTTGTTGTAAAGTCTCGCAATGATCTGAGGAATAACCTCGATCCACCCCTCCGGCATCACCCTTCGGAAACTTGCAATGAATTCATCGGCGATCCGCCGATCCTCGCTGTACTCAAACACCAATGTCATCAATTTGAGGCAATCCTGCAGGAAATACTTATGGGTGCTAGTTCCAAACTCCAGAGATTTGAAGAATGCTTTGAGTGCGAGAAGAGCATTTTTGGGTTATGTTTCCGACCGACTGTTCTGCATGACCTCAGAGTACATAACCCCGAGTAAGTGCCATCCTTTAATGAGCTTCGGGTTCAGTAGTGTACTCTTACCGATGAGTTCGAGGATCTGATCGGTGCGGCCAGCAGAAATTTCTTCTTCCTCTCGATCGCGGATCCAAATGGCGCACTTGTAGTACATCTTAGCCTTCAGCTTGTTATCGATATCGGAGTTCTTCTCCAGGAAATGCTCGACACGTTTAATGGCGTCCTCCTCTTTGATGATGCCCGACTTGTACTTATATTCCAGTTAAAGCAGTTCCAGTTCCACAACCCTGTTGTTCTGGTGCTTGCCTGCCAACTCCTGTTTAATTGAGTCCAAAGTACTCTTGCATAGTTCGGTTTTGTGTTCCTTCAGTGCCAACTTACAAAAATCCAGCCAAAAGTCCAGCTCCTCTGACTTGTTGAACATCAAACTACGCACGCTCACAATCTTTTGCCAGACTACGAGACTGCGGGTGTTACCCACCAAACGGTCACTCCAAATTTCCTTTAGGTTAGTGATCCTGTTCTGTAGATCAATCTGCTGGTCAGGTGCTTGCTCGGCTAGGATACCCTGCTTTAGTGCTATGGACTTTTCGTATCGCTTGATGCCGATGATCTCCTCCAATTCAAACAGCTGCTGCAGTCGGATCAAACTGTCAGCCGAGTGGTTTGACGAGAAGGTGAGTAGTTGGCTGATCTGGTTGTATATCAGCAATCGGTTGGCTTTGATCTGCCTTTCAGCTTCGTCATAGTCCTCCTTCTTAATGCTGAGAATGGCATTCCAGAAGGACAGATTTTCGTTGTTGCTATCGACATGCTCGATCCACTCTCGTGCCTGATCCCACTTGCCGAGGTTTACAGTAGCATTCACGGCGAGATCTGCAACATCTTTCCGCTTATCCTTGTTTTCTGCAATGAGCTTGTTGCAACTCTCAAGCACTAACTTCCAATCGCCCATTTCGTTTACGCACTTAATTTTTGGCACAATATCCTGATTGTGGTTGCCTGGCTTGTTGTACTACTAGAGAGCTTCATCATAATGTTGAAGCTTTTCGTGCCAACTCACTTTTGTCTCGATTTTGTGCTTCTTCGCGATCTTGAGTAGCCCGGCAGCCGATTCTGGTTGACCGAGTAGCGTGTATATTTCAATCAGCACTTCCATCTGCCTTTCGGGGTTGAGCTCGAACAGCTGCTCACAGAAGTACAGCGTTTTTGCGTAGGCGAGAGCGTCCTTGGCGGCCTTCGCAAGAAACTAAGGTTAAAGTTCCGAAAAGAAATTTTGACGGCCCATAAACTCTGTGAGATTCAGTATCGTTTGTCGCACGTTCAAAGGTGGCGGCGGATTGGTGTTTAGCACTCTCTTAATGTGGTAAATCATTTTGTGCTTTTGGTCGCTTTGCAGAATTCTCCAAATTTCGAGAAAGGCAACGTTGTAGAGTTCTGCAGCGAGTTCCAAATATTCCTCGGCAAGAGACGCACAAGATTTGAGCACAGGGCTTGGAGACTTCTTCAGTAGTTCGAGGCTGGTCTTCCTGAGCCACTCGTTCCAGTCCTCGTCGATCTGGTTCTTTTGGGTGGGATCGAACTCGTTGATTAGGTTTTATAGTCCCTCGGGTTTCTTAGTGAGGCGTTGGTTCTCCTGTTTGGGTAGGAATGGTTGCCGGTTATCATTGAGGATGAACAAGAGCTCGTCCTGCGAGAAGAAATCAGTGATCTGTTCAAGGTTGGTGTGGTTCTGGACATAGCGCATACACTTATTGTACAACCCATTTTCGGGTCCAGATTGGACAGTTTGGTGAATGAGTGGAAGGTACACAACAAACTGTTATTTGAAGATGAGCACAAAAGCGACGAACGTATTGATGATTTTGGAGCGAGTAACACCGGCTAGTTCCTTCCTGTTGGCTGCAGTCTGAAGAAGTGTCACCAAATACTGGGTGATGGGTTTGAGGTATTCAATGGTGGAACTGCTGCGTTGACTGAAGCTCACCAGTAGCTCGAGAAATTCATCGGTAAGATCGCTCACTGTCGTCAGGAAGCTTTCGCAGAAGAACGGAACTATCAGATGGATGTGCGGGTCCAGCAGGTCCTCCAAGTGCTTGTATATGCTGAAGATCTTCAGAATGACCTTCTTTGAGATTTTGCTTTTGATGTGTTTATTGGCGAGGTGGATGATGGCTTCGAGGCTGTGTCTGAGGGAGCTCCTAAATTTGTAGGCGAAGATCTCAAGGATATCAAGGGACACCTCGATGAGCTAGATGTTGCTGGTGCTACTGACCACGTACTTGAGCACATCGTCGATATAGTCGCCTAGGTTGCAGTTTTGAGTGACCACCAACACTACCTTCATAACGTTGGAGTTTTCGCTGGACAGTTTCAGCAGACGCGGTATCAGGTTCTTGGTGTACTTCTATAGCGCTGTGCCAAGGATATCGACGATGCGGTTGAGTGCTTCGATGGTGAGTGCGTGTTTCTTAATCAGCGAAGGGTCTTCCAGAATTCTGAGCAGACTGTTGATTGTTAGTTCGTTAATGTCGCGGGATGGTATCGCCTGCTACTTTTCCTTATTACGGGCTGGCAGTCGGTTTGAGCTTGAAGGTTTGGGTGCAGTAAGTGCCTCTTGCTTCTTCGAGCTAATCCCCAGCACAATCAGATCCTCGTAGTAGTGCTTCAGCTCGTTGATTGGGTTGTCGGTTTGCTCCTTCTCCCTCGCCAGCTTCTCGTTGTTGAGATAGTAGCAATTAGTTTTGCTGTCTGTCATGAACTATTGGATTCCTCGATCGCCATAGTCCTCGTATACTTTGCTCATAACCTTAAACTTGAATCGGTCGATGGCTCCCAGACCACCGAGGATCTTGAGAAGATCGAGCCTACCGTCAGTATCGATCCCTCCCTTCACAAGATACACAATAGTGGGCAGCAGATTTGGGAATTTGCAGTAAGGCAGTATCACGAACCCACAGTTCCTGATGACTGCAATGAAACTCTTGACTGCGATGCTGCGCTTTTTGGAGTTAAGTTTATCCTGCATGGCTTCGAGTTGGAACTGTGAAAGATCATCGACGTAAGGTCTAGTGCTGAAAGCAAGATGCTCTGCCAAGACTTGGAATGTCTTGAAGATGTACTCACTCAGAACCTGTGCGTGCTGTTTATCACGGAGGTAGGCAATCATGATGCGGCAGATAGCTGGAGTGTGGGCCTCGATAATGCTGGTTCCGTGCTGGATGATGCACCTGATCAGTTTGAGGATGTTCTTCTTTTCGTGGAAATTACTTTGCTCCATCTTGGCAAGGCTCCTTAAATGCTGGTACAGGGTCTTCTTGAGGAACGGCACAATATCGCTTGGATTTTCATGCGACAGTCTACACAGTATCTCCAGAGTAATGTTTTGGATTATTATGCTGCGGTCCTTCAGGCACGCGAACAACTTCCGGAAGTGCGATTGAACATTGAGGAATTCGCTGAAGCCTTCCTCAGCTGATAGATTCTTCTTGAGACAATTAAACACCGTTTTCTTGACCTCCTCGTCGGGATCGCTCATGCCCACATTCAAAATCTTCTCGAGGATCTCAGTCATTTGGTTCATGGCCACTCGTTTACCCTTCTTGGCGTACAATAGAAAAGCTGCTTCAACAGCTGCCTTTCTGGTATCCCCAATCTTCCACTCAAGGTAGTGCTTGATGATCTTATCCCTTACGAAGGTGCTGACCACACCCATGTACTGCTCCTTGAACTTGTACACTGAAAGCGAGCGAATGGCGTCAATTCGGTTCTCTTCGCTGCGGAACTGAGCACTGGGCGCAATCTTATCGAGTTCCACCTTAAATGACTCCATTTCAATATCGTTATCCATGAACCTCTTGTAGTGAGAAGTGAGGATCTTTGACACCACAGTAATCAGCTTCTTCTCGATGAGGTCACTGAGACCATAGACGTCTAGTTTGGCGAGTTCATGCACAAACCTCACAGATTATTCGTAGATGCCTTGCAGCAGCACTAACGTTACCAACTCGTCGAGTTCCTCCCGACTAAAGTTCGCTTCAGTCCGCTCTTTCTTCAGTTTCAGAATAATCGAGTGCATGCACTTGACAATTACCATCTCTCGTCGCTGCAGTAGGTTTGTCTTGTCTGTACGTTCTCGCAAGTGAGTCTTGATCGACAGCACAATGAGTTTGAATTCATTGATCACTGCAGCCTCAATATCTGCCGACTTCATAGCTTGGATGATGTCGAAGATAGCTCTGTAAGCCTCCACCTTGTCCTCCCCCACTATGCCCTTGAGATACTTCAGGAAATCAAAGAAGATGTCCTGCTTCAAGGGTGTGAGAATCTGCGATTTTGGGATGGTTGAAATAACCGGAATGATGGATATCAAAGATTTCTGAATGGCTGCATTCTTATTGTTTGATTTCCTCTCGTTGATGTACTCGATAATTTCAGTGTAGATCGGGTCGGTGAAGATGTTTTCGGCATACATGAGCAGGATACGCACCCCCTCAAGGATGATGTGTACGTTTTATTAGTCGCGATTGCCGCGGGTGCCCATCACATCGCTATAGAACCTTTTGAAGTAGCTGTGGTGGAAGTTCGCATCGCGTCGTTGTGCGATGTGCTTCACAAACTACTCGAAGAACCGAAGGTATTGCACTCGCACCCGGATGTTACGGCTGCGGCTCACCGAACTGAGCAGCACGTAATTCTCCTTCTCCAGACTGTTGTCTTTCTGGAAGAGCTTTTTGAAGGTTGTGTAGGGTGTCTCCACCAGCAGTATTCTAATGGTCACGAGTGCCGCTGCCTTCTTGATTTCCTTGGCCGTGGTTGACTTGATCCAATCTAGCGCTAGATTTAGGTTGCTTTCAATCGCAGTGTCGTTTTTGTTGCCTGCGTTAAACATCGAATAACCTCCCAATGCTATCAGCCGCTCATAGGCCAAACCAATACGCTCTAGCAAACTCTCTTCGGTGTTTGTTTCCATGAGCTTGAACACTGGCGAGTGGAACTTGTTGATCAGATTGGTTCGTTGGAAGTCTTACAACACGTCTGGCATGCTACAGATCACCAGGAGGGCCGTCCGTCGTTCCTCCAAATCATTGGATTCGGATAGTGCACGATTGAGTCGTTGCATCACCTACATCTCGCATACACCCTACGATTTCGAAGTATTCGTCATTCTTGCTAAAGAGGCTGCTCAGCTACGTGGCGATCCGCTCTCGGTCATTTTCAGTAAGGCGTTTGAGCTCTAACAGGAGCTGATTGACTTCCTGCTCCTTCGCCTCGCTGCTCATAGGTATTAGAGATATAACATGAACAGATCGTCTAAATTCAAGATTCTGGTGGTCGGCGATTCAGGCAGTGGTAAGTCATCCCTCATCAGGTCATTCGTGAAGAGACCCTTTGAGCAATATCTGTCGCCCACTGAAGGGTTCTAGCTATCGTTGTTGAACTTCAGACGATTGGATCAAGAGTACGAGGTGCAGTTGTGGGATAGCGGTGCTGCCTACTTTTAGCTCAACGAGTATACCCGCAGAGCGTTCTTTCACAACGCGTCAGCAGTATTCATAACCTACGACCTGACCAATAAGGAGTCACTGAAGCGCATTCCCATGTGGCTGCAGGAAGCACAAGCCAATGAATGCTACCTTGTCTATATCTTCGCAATGAAGAAGGATTTAGTTCCGGATCCAGACCTGCACTAACTCTACGAATTCCTTGAGGAACACAAACTGCAGTACTTCATGTACTCTGCAACTGAGCACCACGAGAACAAGATCATCGAGCTGTTCGTGAAGATAGATAACGACAAGTCGTTTATCTCACGCAGCAGTCTAGCTAAGGGAATGCGCTACAGTCATCACAGCGAGGGCAGTGTCGTGGATGAACATAGTCGTTCCAGCATACCCCATCTCTTCCACTACTGATCGCCAGCAACGGATAATGACTCAACATCATCATTAAAACAGTCCCTCGAACTCGTTCGGCGGGGGTGGGGGTTGCAGGCCCTGTGCAATCCTTTGTCGTTCTTACTCTCGCTTCTTTGCAGCCTCCTAACGTGCTCGTTGCGTAGCTGCTATCCTCTCTGAAAGTAAGCAAAACAATACTTTACTGTTCCCTCGCAGCTTTTTCTCTTTTAATAAGACAATCGCGTGCATCCTGTTGATGCTTTTTGAGTTTTTGCTCAATGGCGACCTCTTCGGCTTTAAGCTAATCCCTTAATTCCTTTTCCGTCTTAAGGTGAGTGAGATTGACTCCAGCCAACCCAATAAATTCCATTAAGTCCTTGTCTTTGACAGCTTCAGCAAATAGCAGAGTCCAGCACTTATCGATTTTGAGACCCGCAGAATCAGCAATGGTCTGAATAGCTTGGCCTACATCAACTTTTTGCTACTTGTTATTGGTTGTCCTTCGTCGCTCAGTATCATGGCTGAAAATGCGCAAACCAACTCCGCCCTACGCTCCTCAGCGAACATTGATAGTTGTAATTCTTGCATAATAAACCCACAAGCGACCGTATGCTCGAAGACTAGCTAATACACCGCATTTGTACGCCAGTGCAGCTAGCTTAGTCCTGCAGCCAGAGGGCAGTGATCGAGACATCGACGAGCTCCTGAAGTGGAACAAAAGCAATAAACCACCGATGTCAATTCTGAAGGGGCAGCTCGAGGAATACCTCTGCTAACGCAACGACTTCCTGCATCAGACTGTGGCCATCGCTGAGCAAGTGCTTGCAAATCTTATCCGCAACCGTGCCAATGTGAGCATTCTGCGAGCCTACATAAATCTGCTGAAGGAGAAGCATACAATGATGCCTGAGGAATCAGCGAAGATGCTACCACTTTGGAAGAAGATGCCAGTCGAGTGCCTTGAAATGTTCCTCGAAGCATTTATGTTGAGGTAGCGACTGACACCTGAAATGTAAGTTAGCGGTG
>Ga0075152_10002363_pt1 | contig 13386 bp, 9 predicted proteins | sample JI61114C2DNA_FD_70964 | JGI IMG/M metagenome (GOLD analysis project Ga0075152, IMG submission 70964) | Wastewater effluent complex algal communities from Wisconsin, to seasonally profile nutrient transformation and Carbon sequestration -... | ecosystem: Engineered > WWTP > Effluent > Algae...
TCGATAAAAAATAATTGGATTTAGGTAGTTGATATCCAAAGTTCGACGACTCATCGTATCCCGGTCTTGCCATACGACCATTTCATAAATCGAAAAATTAAACTTACGTCCCGCATTAAAGCTTAAAGCGTGCATGGCGGTGTACTTGATGCGTGCGTTGGTTCGATTTTTTGAACCGGTGAGATCGCGCATTTGTGTCCAAAGGTTGGTGTACTTCAATTTCCACACTTTTGTAGTAATGCGAGCATAGGGATAAGAAGATGCATTGTCACTTAAAATCATCGACCGATATCCATCACCCCAAAAGTGTTTACCCTTGCCCAGTTCAAAGTGAAAATGTTTGCCATTGCTATATGACACATGTCCGTAAGTGTAATGTGCTAATGGAGCATTGCTTCCGCGATTCGAAGCAAAACCGACTCCAGGCATTACAAGCAAAGAGTCTACATAATTCTCCAAATAGGATGGCAATAATCCACCAACTGCAGAGTATCCAATTTGTGCCGACCACTTAGAATTATTCAATTGCGCATTCAAACCAACAATTCCATTGGCCAATGCTTTTTGTTCCTGAGCGAATTGAAAACCTGTCCCCAAAGAAACAATCGGAGCAATATTTATAAACTTCTTTGCAATTGGCGCATGGAGAATTGAATCTGGATGAAGATCAAATCGAGATTCCAGACCAATTGCCAAAGGTTGAATGTTTGGATGTGAATCAACAGTTTTGAGATTGAGAATTTTTTCGCTTGATGAAAGCGGAATACGGTTGAAAAAATTACCTGATTGTTGCCCAGACAAAGAATCCGCGCACAATAGCGTCATCAACGAAATGGCAAAACGTATGATTCGCATCGGGAATGTTTGAGGTAAGAAGTTCAATCGGATCTAAAAATAGTTGCGCAATTTAATGTGGCAGCGAACTTGTGAGCTAAATCAATAGTTAGAGACTGAAGTCTATCGTTTTTTGATTGACGTAGTTGCACAAGAAATGGAGGTTTACAGTAGTTCGCTCATTTCAAACGGCCAGGATTTCCTGCGAGAAATGCTTTCCAGCCTGTAAATGTTTTTCCACCGGGCACGATAGAATTGCTCTGATAAAAATGACAAACAGCAGCCGCAAGTCCATCCGTAGCATCGAGTTTATCCGGCATGTCCGCATCAGCGATATTTAAAGTACGCTGAAGCATTGCTGCGACCTGTTCTTTGGAAGCGCTTCCACTTCCTGTAATGCTTTGTTTGATTTTTCTCGGAGCATATTCCATAACCGGGAGTTTTCTGCTCAACGCAGCCGCTATAGCCACACCTTGAGCTCTGCCAAGCTTTAGCATCGATTGCACATTCTTCCCAAAGAATGGGGCTTCGATAGCAAGTTCATCTGGATGAAAACCATCTATGAGTTCGATACAGCGTTCAAAAATCTTTTGCAACTTCAGATGATGGTCCGAGTATTTTTCGAGATGCAAAACACCAATGGCAATGAGCTTCATTTTTTTTCCTTCCACACTAATAATTCCGTAACCAAGAATGGTGGTGCCCGGATCTATTCCTAAAATGATGCGTTCCTTTGCGTTCAATGTTTTTCTTTGAGCCGTAAAGCTAATAGCCAATGTCGTTTGCATTCATACTTATTTATTCAGTTTACAGCGTGGTGCTGTTGGCATTGGCTGCAGCGTGGTTGAGGTCAAAAGAAACTACGAGCAATTCGGCAGAAACCATAACTGTTTCAGTGATCATTCCGTTCCGCAATGAAAAAGAAAATTTACCGACACTAATTTCATGTTTGAAAAATCAAACTTATCAATCAAAAAATATTGAATACCTATTTATTGATGATAACAGTGAGGATGGTGGTGAAGACTTGCTGCGAAATCATTCAGACTTCCGATTGATTCTATCCGCAGGCAATGAAGGAAAAAAGCAAACACTGCATGCAGGAATTATGCAAGCGAAAAACGATTGGATTGTGACATTGGATGCGGATGTAAGCGTTGGTGTGAATTGGATGAAATCAATAGTGAATGGGATTCATGCATTGCAAGGTGACATGATTATTCTTCCCATGTCAATTCAAGAAGAGCCCGGTATATTCAATAAAATACAATGCCTTGAATTCATAAGCATTATCGGAATAACAGCTGGATCAGCCATACTAAAGACACCTATACTATGCAATGGCGGCAATCTTGCTTTTAGAAAAACGGTTTATCACGAGGCATACCATTCGCGCAAAGACATGCGCATATCAAGTGGTGACGATATTTTCTTAATGCATACATTAAAAAAGAATCACCGCATATCCTGGCTTCACAATCGCGATGCGATAGCATTGACCGCACCGTGCAAAACAATCTCCGAATTTTTTCATCAGCGAATTAGGTGGGCGTCAAAATCAAACAAATACCGGGACAATGCCACTATCCTTTTTGGCGCACTTGTTTATGCGACCAATGTTGGCCTTCTCCTTTATTTCATTCTTGCTCTTTTGAATTACATTTCATTTGAATCATTCGCTGTGGCATTCATTACAAAACTTGTTGCGGATTTTTTGCTTACAATCCCGATATGCCGATGGTTAGGGAAAGTCCATCTGCTACTATATTTTCCACTTCTTTCAATTCTATATCCTGTTTATCTTTTGCTCATTGGCATCGGAAGTATTTTTTTTATACCGAAATGGAAAGGAAGACGAATAAGTTTGTCGCACTCAAATGTCCGCAAAGCATAACTTAGTCAAAACCAAAACAAACACGCCTGGCCGCATTGCTATGCGGAGATTTCTTCGTAATGGGTTGGCTATGTCGGGATCGGTATTCATTCTGCTTGTCTTGTTCATTGCGCTCATGGGACCATTCATTAGGCCAGATGGAACCATCCATGCAAATGACCAGCACCTGTCGTTAAGCAGACTAAAGCCGGGCACATCAATTCAGACGATCAGAGTAAAAAAAACGAATACTGAAGAATTCGGTATTTTGAAGACATGGACAAACGGTGGTGCACCGCTGCCATTTTCAGAAATTGCCGTGTCCACAATTATTATCAAAGGCGATTCCGTATTAGTGCTGCCACTAGCACAGAATGACATGCCTGAAGGAAAATCGGGCTTTCTGGCGCAAGAACTAATTTCAGATCCGTCGAGCTCATCAAAAGGCCTTTCGTCGACTTTTATTTTTACTAAAACATTTCTACTCGGCACGGATAAATATGGCCGAGACCTTCTATCTCGTCTCATGGCCGGTTCATTCATTTCGCTCTCCGTAGGTGCCATTGCTGTCATCATTTCACTGCTGCTAGGCTTGACACTTGGCTTGATAGCGGGCTACTATCGAGGCTGGCTGGACAATGTGATTATGTGGTTCACAAATGTAGTTTGGGCCATACCCACGTTGATTTTAGTGATGGCAATCACGTTTGCGTTTGGAACCGGCTTCTGGAAAGTGTTTTTAGCCGTAGGACTCACCATGTGGGTAGAAGTTGCGCGCATTGCACGAGGCCAGGTGCTGTCAGTGCGCGAAAGAGAATATGTCGAAGCAGCGCGCGCATTGGGTTTTTCAGAAGTGCGAATTATTTTTAGACACATTCTTCCAAACATAGTTTCACCGATTATCGTGATTAGTGCAGCCAATTTCGCATCAGCAATTCTTATTGAAGCAGGGCTTAGTTTTTTAGGATTGGGTGCGCAAATACCAACGCCATCTTGGGGCAATATGATTCGAGAACACTATTCGTACATCACCACTGACCTAGCATATTTGGCCATCATTCCAGGTTTACTCATCATGATGCTTGTGCTTTCGTTTATGATGGTAGGCAATGGATTGCGTGACGCACTCGACGTTCGAGAATAATCGCGCATGCTTGTGTAATTTCGCCGACATGGAAAAGAACGCACGCATTTACGTTGCCGGACATCGCGGAATGGTCGGCAGCGCCATTATAAGACGATTGACATCAGCAGGATTCACGAATCTGACACTGCGCACCTCCGGTGAGTTAGACCTGAGAAATCAGCAGGCAGTGAACGATTTTTTCAAGCATGAAAAACCAGAATATGTTTTTTTGTCAGCAGCCAAAGTTGGAGGCATTCATGCAAACAATGTTTATCGAGCAGAATTTCTGTATGACAATTTGATGATCGAGGCCAATATCATTCATGCCGCATATCAGCACGGAGTAAAAAAACTTTTATTTCTTGGTTCGTCATGTATTTATCCAAAAATGGCAGAACAACCTTTGAAAGAAGAAAGTCTTTTGACAGGTCTTTTGGAGTCAACAAATGAACCGTACGCCATTGCGAAAATTTCCGGAATCAAACTATGCGAAGCATATCGCGATCAATACGGATGTAATTTCATTTCTGCGATGCCAACCAATTTGTACGGCCCAAATGACAACTATGATTTGAATAATTCACATGTCTTACCTGCATTTATCCGCAAGTTTCATTCGGCAAAAGACGAAAAAAATGACCATGTAGAAGTGTGGGGAACAGGTTCCCCTATGCGTGAATTTTTACATGTTGATGATCTGGCAGATGCCTGTTTTTTTCTCATGGAGAATTACAACGAAAAACTTTTTGTCAATGTTGGAACCGGAGTAGACCTCACCATAAAAGCTCTCGCTGAAATGGTGAAAAGCATTGTAGGATATGAGGGAGAAATTCGTTGGAATAGCTCTAAGCCCGATGGCACACCACGAAAACTTATGGATGTGTCAAGGCTGCATGCATTGGGCTGGAAACACAGTATAGAATTGGAAGAAGGAATACGCAATGTTTACAACGAATTCAAAAATATGCACATCGAAAACGTACGAGTGCGTTGAAACGAAATCATCGCATACCGAAAATTAAACTGCTTCACCTTTGGCTGATAGTGGTTATGCTGTTTTTGTCGAAAAACAGTCATACCCAGCAAAAGACAATTTCACTCAATAGATTTTACGCACAAGAAATTGAGCGCGCTGTTTTGGCAGACAGCAACAATCTGGTGCATACTGGATCAAAACCATTTTTGGAAAGTGCCTTCAATCAAAACGAAGTTTATGGTTTGCGCCATGACACGTTAAAGGTGTATAGCAAGGCCATGGGCATTTTGTTAAAACATCATCTTTTCTCTATAAAAAAGGATGACTTCTTTCTTGCACTCGATCCGCTTTTCGAATTTACAGCTGGAGAAGATTTTGGCGATACAACATCGTATGCTGGCAGGAAATTATTCACAAACCAGCGCGGTCTGACGCTCATAGGTGACATTGGTAAAAAATTCTCATTTCAGACAAGCTTTTACGAGACACAAACGTTCGTTCCATTGTATTACAAGCGCATGGTAGACAAATCTGGTGTATTTCCTGGATTTGGCAGAACGAAAGTTTACAATCTCAATGGCTACGACTTTGCCATGGCCAATGGTTGGATCAGCTACACGCCAGCAGAAAGCGTCAACATTCAGTTTGGAAATGGGAAAAACTTTATAGGACATGGATATCGTTCGTTGCTATTGAGTGATGCTGCATTTTCATATCCATTTGTAAAAGCAGTTATCAATTCTCCAAACAAAAAGATCCAATACACTGCTATGTATGCTTCACTTCAGACCCTCGATAGGTTGCCACGAGGCGAAGTACCGGAATCATTATTCAAACGAAAAGGAGGAAGCTTCAATTACTTAAGTTGGAAACCGAATTCATCCATTGAACTTGGCTTATTTGAAGGAATCATTTGGGAACGATATGACTCAACAGGCACAAAACCACAACCGTATGGAGCATACATTCCAGTCATTGGTGTCAATACCGCACTCAATGGTTTTGGCAACCAAAACCATGTCTTGATTGGCATGACAGCAAAAATTAAAACCACAAAACACTCCTTCCTTTACGGGCAGGTTGCCGCAGATAGAGGATTAAGTGAAGGGTTGAATTACCAAGTTGGCTTCAGTTATTTTGATTGTCTTATTCCGAATCTGGACATACAAGTTGAGTGGAATAATCTGGCATCAAAAACGTACAGTAGTCATTTTTCTCTGCAATCGTATTCACATACAAACCAGCCCTTGGGACATCCAACTGGTCCAGCTACTCAAGAATTATTGGCCATGGTGAATTACCGATATGCGCGATTTATGGCACAAGTAAAACTAAATCACATCAATCACTCCACCGGAGCTGAAGGTGATTGGTCTTCTGATCCTGATGCCATCATCATGACCATAGCACCGATGCCTGTTTTGATAATAAATCAAATTGATTGTACCGCAGGATTTCAGATAAATCCAAAAACAAATTTTCAAATTTTGCTTGGTTACACTAACCGCAATGACCGAATCGACAATAACTTCATGGAAGACAGTGTGATGAAAACTTCCTACGTCTATCTTAGTCTGAGAACAAATCTCATCAACCGTTATCAGGATTTTTGAGGTAAATTTGTCGCCTGCAAAAGTTGTAATCACCTTTTGATTTTCAAAAAACCTTAGCGCGTCGTGACAGAAATTATCAGAGAAATAATCGGATGTTTTTCCACCGGATTTTTGTTGGTGCTTATTGCTACGCCATCATTGATCAAAGTTGCGAAACTCAAACATCTCGTAGATGAGCCAGGCGACGCGCGCAAACTGCACAGGCGTTCAGTCCCGACATTGGGTGGCATAGTCATTTTTGCAGGAACCATTATTGGTTATAGTCTTTGGTTTCCTTCCAAAGAAGGATGGGTCTTCGGAAATAATTACTTTCCAATTGAGGCGTTGAACGAATTCAAATACCTGGTGGCCTGTATGTTCATATTGTTTTTTCTCGGCTTGAAAGACGACATTATTGGTGTATCGCCTTCGAAGAAACTAATGATACATTTCATTGTAGGTTTTATCATTGTATATGTTTCCGACATTCGAATCACTCAGTTTTGGGGATTGTTCGAAGTAGATCAACTCCCCTATTGGCTAAGTTTAAGTCTTTCGATGTTCGTCTACATAGTGATTGTAAACGCGATCAATCTCATCGATGGTGTTGATGGATTGGCTGCAGGTGTAGGTTTGATAGCCAGTCTAGCATTCGCGTTTTGGTTTTATCGCACCGGCGATCAGCCACTGGCTTTGCTGGCTATGGGATTAGGAGGATCGCTTCTCGGATTCCTGGTTTACAATTTTCAGCCTGCCAAACTTTTTATGGGAGATTCGGGATCACTCATCATCGGACTTGTCCTATTTGTGCTTGCAGTAAAAATGATTGAGTTTCCGGTAAAGCGTATGTTAACAACCATGAATGCTGTTCCCAAACCGGTACTAGCTATGTCAATCCTTGCTTATCCGTTGATCGACACACTTCGTGTGTTCATCTTACGCGCATCGAAAGGTCGTTCTCCATTTTCAGCTGATAAAAACCATATACATCACAAATTGCTTTCACTCGGTCTGAGCCATCGGCAAGTTTGTTTTGTGCTGTATGGCTTCTCCGTTTTTATGATACTTCTTACCTTCCTTTCTCCGCCATACTCGCCCAACATCACCTTTTTGATTGTGATGTCTGTGGCTGTTGGCAGCTTGAATTCTGTTTTCTTGTTTAAAAGCAAAAAATAGAAACAGAGAACAGCCGAAACGTCATTAGGACAATCGGATTGAATAAACAATCAATCGTTTCGTTTTTGAGTGAAACTCTTCTGTAGCTCAACCGAAATTCGGAATAGCATATGCCTTCACCATTTTATCGTCAATTGACTTTGGTGAAAGAATAACTAGACGCTCCATCACATTTCTGAATTCCCGAATATTCCCTGACCATTTCAACTCTTGCAACGCTTTCAGAGCAGCGCTTGTAATTTCCTTTTTTGGTTGACCATATTCATCACATATTACTTGTAGAAAATAGTCGGCCAGGAGAGGAATATCCTCCTTTCGTTCACTCAATGATGGCACACGAATTACGATAACAGATAATCTATGATATAAGTCTTCGCGGAAATTTCCCGCCTCAATTTCTTTGCGCAGATCTTTATTGGTTGCCGCAAAAACGCGCACATTCACTTTGAAATCTTTATCACCGCCAACGCGTGTGATTTTACTTTCCTGCAAGGCTCTCAGCACCTTTGCTTGAGCGGAAAGCGACATATCTCCTATTTCATCCAAGAAGAGTGTTCCGTTATCTGCCAATTCAAATTTACCAAGACGCGTTTTAATCGCTGAAGTAAATGCGCCTTTCTCATGTCCAAACAATTCACTTTCGATCAATTCAGAAGGAATAGCAGCACAGTTCACTTCAATAAAAGCATTGCCTGCACGCGCACTTTTTTCATGCAACTGACGAGCAACAAGTTCTTTTCCCGATCCATTACCCCCGGTGATCAGAACACGCGCTTCGGTGGGTGCAACCGTATCGATCATTTTTTTGATCTCACTGATCGCAGCGCTTTCACCAACCATATTCGATCCGAGAATTTTGTTCACCTTTTTGCGCAAGGTTTTAGTCTCCTTTTCAAGCGTTGATTGATTAGAAGCATTGCGCACGGTAACAAGAATCCGGTTTAGGTCCAGCGGTTTTTGAATAAAATCATAAGCCCCCTTTTTTAAGGCTTCCACTGCTGTTTCAACGTTTCCGTGGCCTGTAATGATTACTATAGGAGTTTCCACTCCCATTTCTTTCATTTTCGAAAGCACTTCCAGACCATCCATACGTGGCATTTTGATATCGCAAAAAATGAGGTCGTACATCTCTTTTTCGACCATCTTAATTGCTGTCGGGCCATCTTCGGCTTCCTTCACTTCAAATGATTCATACTCGAGAATTTCTTTGAGTGCTTTTCGGATAGCTGGCTCATCGTCGATGATTAGAATTTTAGGCATGGTGATCTTACTATGAAACTGTTGGCGAAAATAGATTTGAAAACAGAAGAGCCTAACTAAAATTTTTCCTTTGACTTGTCCTAAACCAATTGCTTCTGCCAATGCACGGAATTTCCGCAACATCAAAGGCCTCTATTTAAATCATGGCCTCATAAAGAAATACCATTTCATGTCATTCGGTTTTCCAATATCTCATTAAGACAAGAAATTCAAGTTGGCAACACTGCGGCTTGAATGCAACAAAAGCATAGTCCGATCGTAAAAACAAGCCGCTCTATGAACTTCAGCAAAATCAAGCAAATCAGCATCTTTCGACGCATTGGTTCGGGATTACTTTTCCTGTTGCCACTAGTAATGATTTTCAGTGCAACCCTGTTTTGGGGCGACATATTTATACCCTTTTCTGGAAGTTCTTCTCAACTTACCAAAAATGACATCCGTTATTTTGAAGACTCAACAGCCAAGCTTTCCATTGATGACATTCTGAAACAAAGCGACCACTTCAGCAAATTACCAAATGACAGTGATAATCCAAACTTTGGATTTAGTCCAAGTAATTTTTGGATGCAATTCACCCTTGATTCGAAAAAAATGCCATTTGGCTCGGACATTCTGCAGGTAAACAATCCATTGCTCAATGAGGTAGAACTTTACGAACTAACTGCACAAGGTCCGGTTCTGCTAGCCACCACAGGTGACGCTCATCTATTTAGTTCCCGACCTATTGAACATCGCACATTCAGATTTCCGCTTCTCTTGGAAAATGAAAAAGCGTCTACATTCCTTCTGAAGGTGAATGGCGCGGGAGAGCAACTTATGGTTCCGTTAAGTGTGTGGAGTCGGGATTCACTTGTGGAAAGCGATTATCAGGACAATCTCTTACGCGGAAGCTATTTTGGCCTAATCATATTTGTCCTTCTGTTCACTGTATTTCTTTATTTGAGACTCAAAGAAAAATCATCGCTTTATTACGTTCATTACAATCTGAATTTGTTGCTACTTCAATTTTCGTTGAGTGGATATGCGTTTCAGTTTTTGTGGCCATCGAGCCCATATTTGGCGAATGTTGCAACACCATTCTTTGCATCTCTTTCCATACTTGCACTTTTAAAATTCGCCCAATACTTTTTGCAACTAAGCGAGTTTTATCCGAAGATCAATCGGATATTTAGTTGGGTTGGATATGTTGTTATGTGCAATGCCTTGTTGGCGTTGATATGGACAAAGCTCACATTTCAAGTGAGTGTTCTCACAATCAACATTGTTGCATTATTACTGAATTTTGCCATCATCCCTGTGGCCATAGCCGTGCTTCGTAAAAATTTCAAACCCGCCAAATTTTTCCTCATAGGATTCATCACACTCGTAATTACAGTATTCGGTTTTATCGCTACAAATCTTGGAATTATTCGCAGTGCATTTTATGCTGATTATGGCTTACTTATCGGGAGCGCTGCAGAAGTTATTTTGCTATCATTCGCAGTCGTTGATCGTTTCAGAAGTTTTAAAGAACAAGCGCTGGACTCTTTAAAAGAACTCAATAAACTGGAGCGAGAACAAAATGAAATATTGGAAAAAACGGTGGCTGAAAGAACAGAAGAAATTATTCAGCAGAAAACAGTGTTAGAAAATCAAAAAGAAGAAATTCTGAGCAGCATTCGATATGCAGAACGTATCCAAAAAAACCTTTTACCCTCGGAGCAAGAAATGGCCCAACAATTTCCTGAATCCTTTGTGATTTATAAACCCAAAGACATTGTAAGTGGTGACTTCTATTGGATAGGAAAAACATCTCTGAACGGAGTTCAAGGTCCGGCGCATGAAGTATTATTGTTGGCCGCCGGAGATTGCACTGGACATGGTGTACCAGGCGCAATGGTAAGTGTGATGGGTTGCAATCTGTTGCGCGAAACACTTCAACAACATCCTGAAGCCGCACCTCACGAAATGTTGAATGAGATAGATATAAGACTTAAAAAAACCATGAGCACTCACGATGGAATGTACGCCGGAGATGGAATGGACATTGTTTTGTGTGCAATCCAGCAAGACACACTCGAATTGCGCGTAGCCGGAGCAAACAACGATGTTATGGTGTGGGATGGTGAAAACTTCGTGCTACTCAAAGGCACATCACGAGCCATTGGTGCAAGACATGATTGGCAACTTGCCGATTTTACAACCACCACTTATCAACTCAAAAAAGGCGACATCGTTTACGCGTACACAGATGGCATTGCGGATCAATTCGGTGGTGAAAAAAACAAAAAATTAAAGATCACTGGGCTGAAATCATTGCTGTCTCGTGTTGTGAATCTGAACATGAAAGAACAGAGCATTCGCATTCACGAATTCTTTGAAGAATGGAAAGGCGACAACGAACAAATCGATGATGTCTGCGTCATCGCCGTTAAAATTTAGGTGAGACTTACTTAAGCGCAGGGATTCTTCCAGCGCGAATAAATCGTTTTGAAAAATACTCTGAAGACTCAAGAAATTCTGAAATGACGCCAGACTGAACTGTAGCGTGTATAATTTCAATTCTACCTTCTTGGACCGACTTGACGATTGAAACATGCCCAATACTTTTTTTCGACACTTTTCTACCGGCGAAAAACAATAAGTCACCAGGCTGTACTTTTTTCAATTTCACATCATCACAAATGCCAGCAAGTGTGGCGCTACCATGCGGCAATTGTATCCCATATTTTCCGAATACATGCATCACAAATCCAGAACAATCGAATGATCTGGGGCCACAACTGCCAAAACAATAAGCGGCACCATGAAAAGTTTCAGCATAGCGCAGTACTTGGCTCACTTTCGAAGTATCAATGGCGATGGAATCGCGCATCAGCACACTTACAGAATCAAGCTGTGCAATAGAAGTCTTGATTAAAAGAACGAGCGCAATTAAAAATAACAATCTCAATTTCACCCGGCTAAATTATTCGATTCATGCGAAGATCAATTGTTCATATCCATCCGCACGAATGACGAAAAGGAAACTATAAATTCGCGAGGTGAATAAAGACATTGATTTTCTATTAGAACTGAACGATGCGCAACGAGCAGCTGCCGCGCATCTCAACGGACCACTCATGGTAATTGCTGGAGCAGGATCCGGCAAAACGCGAGTTCTGACATATCGCATTGCGCACCTCATCCAAAAAGGAATTGATCCATTTCAGATTTTGGCATTGACTTTTACCAATAAAGCTGCGAAAGAAATGAAATCGCGGATTGGTAAAATTGTTGGTGAACATGAAGCACGAAATATATGGATGGGCACATTTCATAGCATTTTCGCCCGTATTCTGCGCATTGAAGCCGACAAAATAAATTACCCTAGAAACTTTTCCATCTACGACACCGCAGACTCAAAAAATCTGATCAAGGACATTTTGAAAGAAATGGGTTTGGATGATAAAATCTACAAGCCCGGTGTTGTTTACAATCGTATTTCTTCGTGTAAGAACAATTTAGTTTCAGCACGAGAGTATGCCCAAAATGTTGAAATTCTTGCTGAAGACAAATCAGCAGGCAGACCGAAAATGGCCGAGATATACACCACGTATAATCTTCGTCTTTTCAAATCGGGAGCTATGGATTTCGATGATTTGCTTTTCAAAACAAATGAATTGCTGCGAGATTTCCCGGATGTATTGCATAAATACCAGCACAAATTCCATTATATTCTGGTGGACGAGTATCAAGATACCAACTTCTCGCAATACCTGATCATCAAACAACTTGGTGCCGCATTTGAAAATGTCTGTGTAGTCGGTGACGATGCGCAAAGCATTTACGCCTTTCGTGGAGCGAATATTCAAAACATTCTCAACTTCAGAAAAGACTATCCGGAGTTTGCGATGTACAAACTAGAACAGAATTACCGCAGCACACAAACGATCGTGGAAGCTGCCAATAGCATCATTTCAAAGAACAAAGACCAGATTAAAAAAGAAGTCTGGACAGCCAACGAAAAAGGTCATGCCATCAAAGTGCACAAAGCACTTACTGACAATGACGAGGGAAACTTTGTTGCAAATCAGATCTATTCCATCAAATCTGAAGAAGGAGCAAATCCATCTGATTTTGGCATCCTTTACAGAACCAATGCACAAAGCAGATCATTTGAAGAAGCGCTTCGAAAACTCAATATTCCCTACAAGATTTATGGTGGACTTAGTTTTTATCAGCGAAAAGAAATAAAAGATCTCATTGCATACTTCCGTCTTGCGTGTAATCACAATGATGAAGAATCACTGAAGCGTGTTATCAATTATCCCAAACGCGGGATTGGTGATACGACAATCAGCAAGCTTGTCGTGGGAGCTGCGGAACGTGAGATTAGTGTTTGGGAAATGATTGAACGCTCAAATGAAATTGGATTGAGTGGCGCTACTATGCACAAAGTAATCGACTTTGTAACCTCAATTAAAAGTTTTTCCGTTCATATTGATGAAAAAAATGCCTACGATATAGGACATCAAATTGCAAGTGAGTCTGGTTTGCTAAAGGACTTATACTCGGACCGCACTCCCGA
>Ga0075152_10002365_pt1 | contig 13381 bp, 13 predicted proteins | sample JI61114C2DNA_FD_70964 | JGI IMG/M metagenome (GOLD analysis project Ga0075152, IMG submission 70964) | Wastewater effluent complex algal communities from Wisconsin, to seasonally profile nutrient transformation and Carbon sequestration -... | ecosystem: Engineered > WWTP > Effluent > Algae...
CGCCCGCACCCGCGCCCCCGCCCGTGCCCGAGCCCGCGCCGGTCGCCACACCCGAGCCCGCGCCGGTCGCCACGCCCGCGCCCCCGCCCGTGCCCCCGCAGCAGCGCTTCGCCGGCACCTTCCGCTTCGCCGGCGGCGACGCGCAGCGCACCGAGCTCGCGGCGGCGATCGACACCGCGGTGCAGGAGCTGAACGCCCTGATCCGCGGCATCGGCCGCAAGCGATTGACGGAGAGCAATGTCATCCGCGACACGATCACGATCGCCGTCGACGGCGACAAGGTCACCACCACCTTCGCGCCCGGCCGCACCGTCTCCGCCAGGCTCGAGGGCCCATCGGTGCCGTGGACCAGCGACACCGGCAAGCCGCTGACCGTCAAGTTCTCGATGGTCAAGGGCCGGCTGGTCCAGACCTTCACCGCCGACGACGGCGGCCGACGCAGCGTCTTCACCCTCAACGAGGCCGGCGACCGCATGACCCTCAGCGTCACCATCACCTCCGAGCGGCTCACCAACCCGCTCAAGTACGCGCTCAGCTACAAGCGCGACTGAGCGCCCCACCGTCGTCACCTTGACACCGCCTTTGCACCCCGCCTAACGTCGCCGACCATGGACGACTGGTTTGGGTTGCAGCGAGGGTTGGTCGCGGTGGGTCTGCTCGCCGCCGTGCCAGGGTGTGCGGACGACAAGGACAAGGCGACGGAGAGCACCGGCACGGATCCCGGCTCGACCGGCGACACCGGCGGGACCTCCGGCGGGACCTCCGGAGGAACATCGGGCGACACGCCGACCGGCTCGGGCAGCGCCACGGACTCCGGTGGCAGCACCACCGGCGAGCCCACCACCGGCGACGCCACCACCGGCGATGCCACCACCGGAGAGGCCACCACCGGCGGCGTCGAGATCCCTCCGGTATGCCAGTCCTACGGCGCGAAGGTGGCCGAGTGTTACATGGACCCGCTGGCGGGCATGGACGCGGAGCAGTACTGTGCCATCGACTTCATGACCTACGAGACCTACGGGCCCGACTGTGTGCAGGCCAACGAGGCGTGGCTGGCCTGCCTCTCGGCCCTCCCCTGCGAGGAGTTCACGGGCCCCGACCCGGTCTGCTTGCCCGAGAGCATGAAGCTCGAATCCGCGTGCGTCTAGACCTCGCCTGGCGTCCCCGAGCCCGCGATGATCTTCGTCTCCGGCACCAAGCGCAGCGGCACCTCGATGTGGATGCAGGTGCTGCAGGCCGCGGGCCTGCCGATCCTCGGCAAGGCGTTCCCGCGCAATTGGGGCACCAGTCCGCTGCGCGACGCCAACCCCGACGGCTTCTACGAGAGCCTGCTGCGCAACGGCATCTACTTCGCCACCAACCCGCACCCGCGCACCGGCAAGTACTTCACGCCGGAGCACGTCGACGGTTATGCGGTCAAGGTGTTCGTGCCCGGCGTGATCCGCTCCGAGCGCGCGTACATCACCCACCTGCTCGCCAACGTCCGCGAGTGGCGGGAGTACGAGGCCTCGATCGAGCGCCTCTACGCCCTCGAGGCCCAAAGCCGCGAGGCCCGGCGCGCCGCGGGCGGCGAGGTCGACGAGCCCTTCAATTTTCCGCCGGCCTACGAGTGGTGGATGGAGAACTTCGCGCTGGTGCGCGACATCTCGCTGCGTCGCTACCCGGCGCGCCTCCAGACCTACGACCAGGTGCTCGGCGACCCGGAGGCGACGATCGGCGCGGTGCTGCGGTGGATCGGTCGCGGCGATGTCGAGGCCGCCGTCGCCGCCGTCAAGCCCGGGAACCGCACCCAGACCCGCCCCAGCTCCGACACCGTGCCGCCCGCCCTCGCCCGGGTCTTCGACGACCTCTACGCCGGTGTCGCCGCCGGCCAGGGCATCAGCGGCGCCCTGCTGCGGACCCTGAACGAGACCAACCAGCAGCTGCTGCCCGAGCTCACCCGGATGCAGATGAAGGTCGCGCACACGCAGATGCAGCAGCAGGCCAGGGCCAAGGTCCAGCCCCCGCCGCCGATCGAGATCGAGGGCCTGCCCGACATCGATGATTGAGCGCAGCCCCCCCTCCCTCGAATGGGTCGACCCGCGGCGGAAAGCAGGCCGCGATCGCCGTCACGTCCGCAGCATCAGGATGCGCCCAGCTCGCGCCCGAACTGCTCGAGGTACCCGCGCATCAGGGCCACGCGCGGCTCGGCGAGCCGGCGGGCGCTCGCGGTGTGCAGCCCGTCCGGGATGCGCAGGAGCTTGCGAAAGAAGTGGTCGAGGCCGAAGCGCTTGTCGTCCGGCTCACGCTCGCGACACAGCGGGTCCAGCTCGCTGTAGAAGGGCGTGCGCATCGCGTTGCAGGTCGCGAAGCAGCGGGCCACCCCGATCGCACCGATCGCGTCGAGGCGGTCTGCGTCCTGCAGCACCCGCGCCGCCAGCGACTCGGGCAGCACGCCCTTCGAGAAGCCGTGGTCGCGGATGCACGCGCAGATCTGCGCGGCCCGTGCCGGATCGATCGCCTCCGCCCGCAGCAGTCCGGCCGCCGCCTCCGCGCACAGGTCCCCCGAGCGCCGCGACTCCGGGTGGTCCTTCGGCAGGTTGACCAGCTCGTGCAGCAGCGCGGCCCCGACCGCCACCAGCACGTCCGCCCCCTCGGCCTCGGCGATGCTCCGCGCCAGCGCGGCCACCCGACGCACGTGCAGCAGGTCGTGGGCCGGATCCGTGTCGGCGGGCATGGCCAGCGCGGCCAGCTCGGCCAGCCGCGCGAGCAGCCGGGTGTCGGGGTCGGAGGCGAGCATGATGCGCCCAGGTGTACCCCAACCCGACCGTGCCGAGCACACGACGCCGGGGGGCACGCAGTCGCCTTCGAGGGCCCAGACCCCGCCCCGCATCGGCTCACGCGCGAGCATGCGCCCAGCGGACCCAGACCCACCCCGACCCGCATCGGCTCACGCGCGAACGCGTACACTCGCGGCCATGCGCCGCCTCCCGGGCCTCGCCCTGCCGCTCCTCGCGCTCTGCTGCGCGCCCGCCCGCGCCCCCGCGCCGGCCCCCGCGCCGGCCCCCGCGAGCGCGCTGGGCCCCGACAGCGCGCCGGCGCCCGAGGTCGCGCTCGCGCCGGCGATCGACCGCGCCTGCGTGCGTCGCGAGTCCGCCCCGCTGCTCGCCCTGACGCGCGCCGACTCGCCGCGCGCACGCACGCTGGCCGTCGCGGCGCTCGGTCGCGTCGGCGATGCGCCCGCGATCGCGCGCCTGATCGAGCTGCTCGCCGATCCTTCGCTGCGCGCCCCCGCAGCCGCCGCCCTCGGCATCGCCGCCGCGCTCGGCGTCGAGCTCGGCGGCGCCGAGGCGGCCGTGCTCGCGGCCTGGCCCGCCGCGGATGCATCACAACAGACCAGCATCGCCGTCGCCCTCGGCCGCCTCGGCACCGTCGCCTCGACGCCGGTGCTCGCCGCCGCCCTCACCAGCGCCGACCCGCCGCTCGCCGAGGCCGCCGCCCTCGCCCTCGGCGTGCTCGGTCGCCGCGGCGTCGCCTGGGACCCCACCGCGCAGCCCGCCGCGATCGCCCTCGCCGAGCGCCACAGCCCCACCGCGCAGCCCAACTCGATCCCCCAGCCCACCGCGAGCGCCCAGCCCGACCTCGCCTACGCCGCCGCCTACGCGCTCGCCCACGCCGCGCCCGTCGACCCCCGCGAACCCGCCGACCAGGCCCTGCTGCGCCTCGCCACCGCCGCCGACCCCGAGACCCGCGCCCTCGCGCTGGTCGGCCTGACCCGCCGCAAGGCCCCCGCCGCTCGCGCCCATGCGGCCTTCGCGGCCGCGCTGACCGACCCGAGCCCGTGGGTGCAGGTCGCCGCGGTCCGCGGGCTCATGGCGCTCGCCGACGACGACGCCATCTCGACGACCCTCGCGTGGACCCGCACCCGGCTCGACGTGCTCGCCGACCCGGCCCGCGCCGCCGCAGCGCACCCGGTGCTCGAGGCGCTCGAGCGCCTCGCCACGACCCCCGTCCCGCCCGGTCCGCGCCCGCGCTGGCGGCCGCTCATGCGCGCCGCGCAGATCGAGGTCGAGGCTTTGCTCACCCGCGCGTCGGCCCCCGCTCGCCCCTTGCTGGCCCGCGCCAGCTGTCAGCTCGCCGCGAACGTCGCCCGCAACCCGCAATGGATCCCTCCGCTGCGCTGCGCCAGCGACCGGGACATCGGCCCCGAGCGCGACGTGCTCGAGGCCGGCGTGCTCGCGGCCGGCTTCGGCGGCGAGCTCCGACTCCCGCGCCTGAAAGCGTTCTTCGCCTCCGCCGACCCGCGCGTGCGCGCAGCCGCGGTCACCGCCGCCGGCGCGCTGTGGCCCGAACCAACCCTGACCGCCGAGGTCGAGGCGATGTGGCGCAGCGCCCTCGTCGACCCCGAGGGCGCCGTCGTCGGCGCCACCGCCGACGCGATCGCGGCCCTCTTCAGCAAGACCCCGGGCGCCACCCTCTCCCCGCAGCTGCTCGCCGACCTCGTCGAACGCAGCCGCCGCGAGCTGCTCGGCGAGGTCGAGCTCTACACCGGGCTCACCGCGGCCCTCGCCGCCACTGGCCGCCCCGAGGGCCTGTTCACCTGCCGGGCCGGCCTGCGCCTGCCGAGCCCGACCGCCCGCAAGGCCGCCCGCGACTGCGTCACCAAACTCGCCGCCGACCCCGGCCCGCAGACCCCCGCGAGCCCGCCCGCCTGGCCCCGCCACGACCCCGGGCAGATCCGCCGCAAACAAGTCCACTGGCGCCTCACCACCGATCACGGCGTCCTCGAGATCGACCTCGACCCCGCGGTCGCGCCCTGGCACGTCGCCGCGCTGGTGGCCCTGACGCAGGCCGGCTTCTACGACGGCCTCCTGTTCCATCGCGTCGTGCCCGGCTTCGTGGTCCAGGGCGGCGACCCGCAGGGCACCGGCTGGGGCGGGCCCGGCTTCACGCTCCCGTCGGAGCCGGGCGACGCCCCATTCACCCGCGGCGCGGTCGGCATCGCCGACGCCGGCAAGGACAGCGGCGGCAGCCAGTTCTTCCTCATGCACACCCGGGCGCCGCACCTCGAGGGCCGCTACACCCGGGTCGGGGCGCTGCGCCGCGGCTTCGAGGTGCTGGACGCCCTGCAGGTCGGCGACCGAATCCTTCGCGCCGAGGTGACGCTGCACTGAGCGTGATCGCGCGAGCGTCCCGCTCATCCGCCCCGCGCCCGCGATCGGTTATCGTGCTCGCCGCCCATGAAGCAAGTCCACCTCTCCCACGAGATCAACTGCTCGCCCGCCGTGTTCTGGAAGCTGTTCTTCGACCCGGTCTTCACCGCAGCGCTGGTGAGCGAGGCGATCAAGGTCGACGACTTCAAGATCCTGAAGTTCGAGGAGAACGAGCGGGAGATCCACCGCGTCACCAGCGGCCGCCCGCGGATCAACGCGCCCGCCGCGGTCCAGAAGGTGATCGGCAACAACTTCAGCTACACCGAGACCGGCCGCTTCGACCGCCAGGCCCAGGTCTGGCACTGGAAGATCGCCATCAGCACCTTCACCGACAAGACCCGCAATGAGGGCACCATCCGCGTCGAGCCGAACGGCACCGACCGCGTCCGCCGCATCGGCGACGCCGTCGTCGAGTCCAGGGTCTTCGGCATGGGCGGCATGATGGAGTCCGCCATGGAGAAGCAGATGCACGAGGGCTGGGCCGCCGGCGCCGAATTCACCAACCGCTGGATCGCCGCTGGCAAGGCCCCCGCGCCCTGATCAAACGACAGCCGGGCCCTACAGCCCGTGCTCCCAGCCCCCGCCCTCGCCCCGGCCACGACGCCGCTGCTGGCGGCCCAGCGCCCGCAGCAGGGTGAAGAAGAAGGGCAGCAGAAACAGCCACAGCAGCGCAAAGGCGACAATGGCGAAGATGTTCCCCACGGGCGGCTTATACCATACCCTCCACGCCCCATGCCCGACGCCTCGCTCGCCGCCGCCGCCGCCCGCGCGCTGCACCCGTTCCTCCCCGAGGCCGCCGGCCTGACGCACGCCGAGGTCCAGAGCGCCCTGGTCGCCCCACCCGACCCCACCATGGGCGACCTGGCCTTCCCCAGCTTCAAGCTCGCCAAGGCCCTGCGCAAGGCGCCGCCGCAGATCGCCGCGGACCTGGCCGCCAGCATCTCCGCCGGTATCACCACACAGCCCGGCGTCATCGCCAGGGCCACCGCCGCCGGCGCCTACGTCAACCTCCACCTCGACCTCGGCCGGGCCGCCGCGCTGGTGCTCCCGCCCCTCGCCCGCGCCGACTTCCACGCCCCGCCCTCCACCGGCACCCGGGTGATGGTCGAATACTCGCAGCCCAACACCCACAAGGCGTTCCACGTCGGCCACCTGCGCAACCTCTGCCTCGGCGACGCGCTGGTCCGCCTGCTGCGGGCCGACGGCGACGAGGTGGTCGCCGCCAATTACCTCGGTGACGTCGGCGCCCACATCGCCAAGTGCCTGTGGTGGTACCTCGACCGCATGGGCGCCCCCGAGCCGCCCGCCGAGCACCGCGGCGAGTGGCTGGGCGAGCTCTACTCGGCCGCCAGCAACCAGCTCGAGCTCTGGGACGAGCAGGCGAAGGCGGGCGACCTCGCGGCCGCCGCTGCCCTGAGCGCCGCGAAGGCCCGCACCACACAGCTCCTCCAGCAGCTCGAGGCCCGCGACCCGGAACTCCTGCAAGTGTGGTCACGGACCCGGCAGTGGTCGCTCGACGACTTCGCCGAGATCTACGCCTGGTGCGGCGTGCAATTCGACCGCGTCTTCTACGAGAGCGAGGTCGACGAGCCCGGCCTGCGCCTGGTCGACGAGTTCCTGCACAAGGGCGTGTTCGTCGTCAGCCAGGACGCCATCGGCGTCGTCAACGACGAGGTCAAGCACATGCCCTTCTTCATGCTGCGCAAGCGCGACGGCACCGGCCTCTACGCGACCAAGGACCTCGCCCTCGCCCGCCTCAAGTTCGAGGAGTACCGCATCGACCGCTCGATCTACGTCGTCGACGTCCGCCAGAGCGACCACTTCCGCCACGTCTTCCTGACCCTCAAGAAGATGGGCTTCGCCCAGGCCGAGCGCTGCCAGCACGTCCCCTACGAGATGGTCGAATTGCCCGACGGCCCGATGGCGACCCGCAAGGGCAACGTGGTCCTGTTTCGCAGCCTGCGCCAGCAGATGACCGCGCACATCCGCCGCGAATACCTCGACAACTTCAAGGACACCTGGACCGAGGCCGAGATCGCCGCGACCGCCGACGCCGTGGCCCTCGGCGCGATCAAGTACGGCATGCTCGCCCGCGACGTGAACCAGAAGATCGTCTTCGACATGCCCGCCTGGCTGCAGCTGACCGGCAACACCGGGCCCTACCTGCAATACACCCACGCGCGCGCCCTCTCGATCCTCGACAAGTGCGCCGAGGTCGGCAAGACCCTCGACCCGAAGCTCGACATCGAGGTCACCGCCGCCCTCGCCGAGCCCAGCGAGCGCGCCCTGGTGCTCGCCCTCGACCGCCTCCCCGCGACCCTCCACGCCGCCGCCCAGCAGCTGCGCCCGGCCCTGCTCTGCACCTACCTGCTAGAGCTCGCCCAGGCCTTCAACGGCTTCAACGCCAGCTGCCCCGTCAAGCCCAGCGAGGGGCCGCTGCTGCAGGCGCGCCTGCTGCTGGTGACCGCGACCGCGACCGCGATCCGCCACGCGCTCGCCCTGCTCGGCATCCCCGCGCCGCGCCGCATGTGATCGCCCGGTCGTGACGCTCACGCGGCGACGCGCCGCTGCAGCCGCAGCTCGAGCTCGAAGGCCGCGACCGCGACCTCGTCGGCGCTGCGCGTCAGGCTGACAGCGAGCGTCACGTCGAGGCCGTCCGACCCGCGCGCGCTGGACCCGAGCACCCGCAGCGCCGCCGCCAGCGCGCACGGGGCCCCGACCGCCGCGAACACCTGCACGCGACGGATCCCCCGCACCTCGACGCGGTGACCCTGCAGCGGCGCGCCGCGCCCCAGCGCCGTCAACGTGCGAGAGATCGCGAAGTCCGTCGTGCACGAGGCCGCCAGCGCCTGCCACACCGCCTCCCGGTCGCCGCCCGCCCCCGACAGCCCCTGCACCAGCCGCGCCGACATCCGCGCCAGTCGATACGCCGCCAGCTCCCCGCCGTCGATCGCCACGACCACGACGCCCAAGTCGGCGCCCGCCTGCCACATCGACCCCTCCGGCTCCATCATCCGCCTCGTCCCGCCATCTTCCCGCCGCGCCGCGCACCTGTCACGCGCCAAGGTCGCGCGGCTCCTCAGTACAGCCCGAGCAGGTTCAACAGCAGGCCGACGCCCGCGCTCGTCGCGTTCGCCGCCAGCGCCCACAACAGCGCCCGCGGGACCCGCAGCGCCCGCAGCAGCAGCCCCTCGGCCACCACCGCGAAGCTCTCCGCCACCACGAAGAACAGCGGATAATGCCAGCCCGCCAGCGCCGGCCAGCCCGCGACCACCTCGCTCCACAGCCGCGAATACATCAGCGGCGCGATCACGAACCACACGTAAGGATGGGTCGCCATCGACGCCAGGAACGCGAAGCCCAGCCGCCAGCGCAGCGACTCCGCCGCCAGCGGCTCGCCGCTGCGCGGGTCTGCGCGCCGACCGAGCGCGACCAGGTAGATCGGCATCTCGAGCACCTGGGTCAGCACGAACGCCCAAAACCAACTGATGACCAGCGACACGCCCCCATCCTAACCCTTCGCCCGCCCGCGCGTGCGCCCCCTCGCGCTCACCCCCGGCCCGGGCGTTGTCGCCCGCCTCCCCCGCTGTTATCGTCCGCCGCCATGCTCCCCCCGTCGCGCATCGCCATCGTCGCTCCCGGCGTCGCGCCGGCCGGCGACGGCGACGACGTGACCCCCGCGGTCCAGAGCTACGTCGACGGCGTCGACGCCTACACCTGCCCCTTCGTCCTGGCCCCATCATGCTGACTCAAGCCGAGCTCGCCGCGATCATCGACCACACGCTGCTGCGCCCGACGGCGACCCGCGCCCAGGTCGAGACCCTGTGCGCCGAGGCCCGCGAGCACCGCTTCGCCAGCGTGTGCGTGAACCCCTCGCGGGTGCCGCTGGCGCGCGCCTGTCTGCAAGGACAGGTCCCCGTCTGCACGGTGATCGGCTTCCCGCTCGGCGCCAGCCGCCCGACCATCAAGATCGCCGAGGCCGCGCAGGCGGTGGCCGACGGCGCCGACGAGCTCGACGTCGTGATCGACCTCGGCAGCCTCAAGGACGGCGACCACGCCGCGGTCCGCAGCGACCTGCAGGGGGTCGTCACCGCCGCCGAGGGCCGCCTGGTCAAGGTCATCCTCGAGGTCGCGCTCCTCGACGCCGCGGAGATCGAGCTCGCCTGTCGCCTCGCCGTCGACGCCGGCGCCCGCTTCGTCAAGACCTCGACCGGCTTCGGCCCCGGCGGCGCCACCGTCGACGCCGTCGCCCGCATGCGCCGCACCGTCGGCCCGACCCTCGGCGTCAAGGCCTCGGGCGGCATCAGCGACGCCGCCACCGCCCGCGCCATGATCGCCGCCGGAGCCACCCGCCTCGGCGCCAGCGCGTCGCTGGCGATCCTCCGCGGCTGGGCCGACGTCGGCTCGTCCCCGTCGCCTTGACCGACAGAACCACAGGAACCGAATGCACGCAGGTTACGAATCCGCCGAGCGCGTCCGCGACGCGGAAGGCCGCCAGTATCACATCGGCCTCGCCCCCGGCGAGGTCGCGCGTTACATCATGCTGGTCGGCGACCCCGCCCGTGCCACCCGCGTCGCCGGCCTCTTCGACCGCGTCGACCTCGAGCGCCGCAACCGCGAATACGTCACCTACACCGGCGTTCACCAGGGCCTCCCCCTCACCGTGATGGGCACCGGCATGGGCGGCGGCCCGACCGAGATCGCCGTCGTCGAGCTGTCCCAGGTCGTCGACATGCCCGTCATGATCCGCTGCGGCAGCGCCGGCGCCCTCCAGCCCGACATGCAGCTCGGCGACCTCGTCGTCTCCCAGGCCGCCCTCCGCCTCGAGAACACCACCCGCTTCTTCGTCGACGAGGGCTACCCCGCCGTCGCCGACCCTCAGGCCGTGCTCGCCCTCGCCGCCGCCGCCGAGGCCAACGGCTACCGCTATCACGTCGGCATCACCGCGACCGCCCCCGGCTTCTACGGCGCCCAGGGCCGCAACGTCCCCGGCTTCGCCCCACGCGACCCGGAGATCGTCGCCAGGCTCGCCGCCCAGGGCGTCAAGAACCTCGAGATGGAGACCTCCACCCTCCTCACCCTCGCCACCCTGCGCGGCTTCATCGCGGGCGCCGTCTGTGCCGTCTACGCGACCCGCCACGACAACATCTTCATCACCCCCGCGCAGAAGGACGCCGCCGAGCTCGCCTGCGTGACCACCGGCCTGCACGCGCTGCACACCCTGCACGCGATGGAGCAGGCCCGCGGGCCGAGGCCGACCTGGCACCCGGGCCTGCCGCTGCGCTGACCGCCAGAGCGCGCACATGCGCGCACGACCACCACGGCGACCACCACGGCGACCACCACGCGGCAACCCCCCCGGCGATCGCGGTAGACTGCCGCGGTCTTGGCAGACTCACAGCCGTTCAGCGTCACGAAGTTGTTGGCCGGGCTCGGCGGAGCCCTGCTGATCGCCTCATTTTTCCTCCCGATGGTCGACACCAGCACGCCCGGGGCCAGCGACGCCTTCGGCGTCCGCGAGCTGCGGCGGCACATCGACGCGACCCGCGAGGCCGACGCGGTACGTCCGCTGATCGACCCGGCCTTGCAGACGCTCGATAGGTTCGCCGCCACCCCGAGCCTCTACAACCTCACCAGCGTCACCGGCGCGACGCGCGAGCTGCTCGCCAAGGCCGCCGACATCGGCGTCCCGGAGGCCGACAAGATGCGCATGGCCGCCGGCATGCTCGGCTGGGTGCGCCTCGGCCTGTGGCTGCTGCCCCTGGTCGGCCTGATCCAGCTGGCGATCCCCGGAGTCACCCGCCTGCGCGGCCACACCGGCTTCCCCGGGCTGGTCGCGCGCTTCTTCTTCGGCATGCTGTTCACGCTGATGGCCCTGGTCCCGATCCTCGGCGCCCCCAACAGCCAGCAGTCGCTGATCGGCTCGGCGATCTGGGTCCTGCTCGTCGGCGCCGTCTCGATGATGATCGCCGGCCTGTTCGGCGTCACCCGCCGCAACTGGTGGGCCGTGCTCCTGGTCGACGTGGCCATCGTCGCCGCCACCGTCTTCGGCATCAAGGCCTTCGCCGAGGCGATGCAGCGGTTCTGACCGCCCTCCCGCCGCTCTCACGGCGCCACTCTCAGGCCTCGACCGCCTCACCCTCGACCGGCGGAGCGACCAGCCGCTCGCCCGCCGCGAACGGCTTGCCCGCCGCGTAGGCCTGCGCCGGCATGCGCTTGCCGCCGACCACCTGCAGCTCCGCCACGCACACCACGCCCGCCCCGCAGGCCACGTGCAGCCCCTGGCGGTCGACCGCGAGCACCTGCCCGGGCCGCGCGTCCTCCGGCCGCGGCCGGCTCGACGGCGCCGCCCGAAACAGCTTGAGGGTCTGCTGACCGCGCCCGGTGAACGCCCCCGGCCACGGGTCCATGCCGCGCACGTGATCGATCACCTGGCTCATCGAGCATGTCCAATCGGTCAGCCCCTCGGCCTTGCTGAGCATCGGCGCGAGGGTCATGCGCGCCTCGTCCTGGGCCGTCGGCGGGGGCACACCGGGCAGGTCGCGCAAGAACGCCGCCAGCAGCGCCCCACCGAGCGGAGCGAGGCGCTCGAACAGCTCGCCGCTGGTCTCGAGCGGGTCGATCGGGGTGGAGAGGACCCGGTGGACCGGCCCGGTGTCGAGGCCCTCCTCCATCTGCATGATCGCCACGCCGGTCTCGCGGTCGCCGGCCAGCACCGCGCGCTGGATCGGCGCCGCGCCGCGCCAGCGCGGCAGCAGCGAGGCGTGGACGTTGATGCAGCCGAGCCGCGGGATCTCGAGGATCTCCCGCGGCAAGATCCGGCCGTAGGCGGTGACCACGATGACGTCGAGGTCGTGCTCGCGCAGCTGGGCCGCGAGCGCCCCGTCGCGGACCTTGAGCGGCTGCAGCACCGGCACGCCGAGCGCCGCCGCGGCCTCCTTGACCGCCGGCGCCACCAGCTTGCGCCCGCGCCCCGCCGGCCGGTCCGGCTGGCTGACCACCACCCGCAGGTCACAGGCCTGGGCGACCGCCTGCAGGCTCGCCACGGCGAATTCGGGGGATCCCATGAAGGCGGCGCGCAGGGTCATCAGTCTCCGAGGTGCGCAAGGTAGGCCGCTCGCAGCGCCTCGTCCAGCAGGACCTCGCGGGCCTCGTCGAGCGCGACCCGCAGCGCCGCCAGCTCATCCGCCAGCTCCTCGCGGCTGCGCGGCTCCAGCCGCTCCTCCGCGAAGGTCTCACGCAGGTCGGCGTGCGCGCGCAGCACCGCCGCCCGGCCGGCGTCGCGGGCCACGCCGAGCAGCGCGAAGTAGTCCGACGACCCGGCCAGCGCCAGCCGCTCCTCGATCCTCCGCCGGTCGATCACCACCAGCGCGGCGTCGAGGTCGACCTCCACCGGCTGCGCCAGACCGGCCGCCCACAGCACCTGCGCCGCCGCCCACAGCTCGCGCTCGTCGAGGCCGTCCTCCTCCACCAGCTGCCCGAGGCTGCGGCCGCCGTCGAGCAGGCCGAGCCACTGCGCCGCCTCCGGCCAGTCGAGCTGCGCCGCCAGCCGCTCGATGTCTTCGACCTGTATGCAGAGACATGTACTTTCGGGCATGTCTTCGCGCAGCCGCTCGAGGCTGAGCCCCAGGCGCGCCCCGGACGCCAGCAAGCCGAGCACGTTCGCGTCGCGGCCGACGTCGCCCGGGCTCGGCTCGGCGTCGAGGAGCCAGCGCTCGGCGGCGTCGGAGCACAGCGACTCGACGATGCGCAGCGCGGCGTCGCGGACCACCTCCGCCTGCTCGCGCGGCTTGAGCAGGCCGGCCTCGACCAGCCGCCGCGCCGAGGCCTGCAGGTCCTCGTCGGCGAGGCGCGCCGAGGCCTGCAGCTGCCCGCGGCCGATCAGCCCCCGGGCCTGCAGACGCGCGAGCAAGCCGTCCTCCGCCGCGCTGCTCGCCGCATAGACCGGCACCCCGCGGCGCCACCACACCTGCTTGATCGCGCCGCCGACGAAGCCGACGAGCAGGCGCCCGCTGCCGCGTTGCACATGCATCTGCCACAGGCGCTGCAGCACCTCGGCCCCACCCAGCCGCTCGGCCCGCAGCAGCGCTCGCGGCTCCGGCCGCGGCTGCGTCGCCTCCCGCCTCGCCCCGCTCGCCCCATGCGCGTGCTCCCGCACCACCACGCCCGCCCCATGCGCGTGCTCCCGC
>Ga0075152_10002369_pt1 | contig 13361 bp, 11 predicted proteins | sample JI61114C2DNA_FD_70964 | JGI IMG/M metagenome (GOLD analysis project Ga0075152, IMG submission 70964) | Wastewater effluent complex algal communities from Wisconsin, to seasonally profile nutrient transformation and Carbon sequestration -... | ecosystem: Engineered > WWTP > Effluent > Algae...
ATTGAAAATGAGATAATTTCATAATTAAATTTTAGATATTAGATATTAAATTTTAGATATTGAAATCATAAAAATTAAATCGAGTGCAAATATACGATTGTGAAATAGGCGTTGTCAAGTGTTTTGATGTTTATTTTTTATTTTACTACAAAGACGCCAAGTCGCGAAGTTTTTTTATTCTTTTTCTATCAGAAAGCCTATGTTTTGCAAATCTTCCCAAAATGTTGGATAGGATTTTGAAACTACTTCAGCTTCTTCAATGATTAATGAAGTTTTTAATGCTAATGGTGCAAAAGCCATTGCCATTCTGTGGTCTTGATAGGTAGCTATTGCTATATTAGAATTTAGATTATTAGATTGTTGGATTGTTAGAGAATCATCTGTCACAGAAATGTTTGCTCCTAACTTAGAAAGTTCTGTTTTTAACGCTTCCAATCTATCGGTTTCTTTAATTTTTAGTGTGTGCAATCCTTTTAGATTGCAGCCAATTCCTAATCCAAAGCAAGTTACTGCAATGGTTTGAGCAATATCAGGACAGTTGTTGAGTTGTGAGTTAAAAGTTGTAAGTTGTGAGTTTTTAACTTTTGAAATAGTTATAGAATTGTTATTATTAAAAACCGTTTCAACTCCAAAGTTTTTATAGATTTCTACTAATGCTGAATCACCTTGCAAACTATTTTTTTTGTATTTTGAAAGTGTTATTTGAGTTCCAATTTCTGAAAGTGCTACTATTGAATAATAATAAGATGCAGACGACCAATCGGATTCAATTATGAGTTTTGAATTAGGAATTATGAGTTTTGGTTGTACCGAAATTTTATTTTCAACAAATGATGTTTCAACTCCAATTTCATTTAGCAATGCTAAAGTCATTTTTATGTATGGAATTGATGTAATTTCACCTTCAAGAGTTAATTCTAATCCGTTTTCTAATTTTGGAGCGATTAGTAATAATGCTGAAATGTATTGACTACTTACATTTGCTGGAAGTGAAACTTTGTTTTTTGTAATTTTTTTTCCATTAATTTTTATTGGTGGAAATCCTTCGTTTTCTTCATAGGTAATCTCGGCTCCAAGTTGTTGTAATGCTTCTGCTAATATTTTAATTGGTCGTTCTTTCATTCGTGATGAACCTGTTAAAATTACTTCTTTTCCTTTTTGAATTGCAAAAAAAGCGGTTAGGAAGCGCATGGTTGTTCCTGCATGGTGAACGTTAAAAAGCTGAGGCACTTCGACTGCACTCAGTGTGACAGAAGTTGGAAGTTGGAAGTTTTGAATAATACTTTCCATCACATCAGAATCATCGGAATTCGAAGTGTTTTCTAATGAAATATTTGGATACAAAGCTTGCAACAATAGTAATCGGTTTGTTTCTGATTTTGAACCGGTGATTGCTATCGATGCTTTTTGATTGTTAATTGTTGATTTCTGAAGTCTTAAATTCACAATTATTTCAATTTCTCATTATTATGATGTCTGTCGTGGTCGCGATTGGTTTTCAAATCCATTTTTTTATCAAAAGCGGCTTGAAGGTCTATTCCTGTTTGGTTAGCAAGACATAAAACTACGAAAACTACGTCGGCAAGTTCTTCGCCTAAGTCTTTGTTTTTATCACTTTCTTTTTCGGATTGTTCTCCGTAGCGACGTGCAATAATTCTTGCCACTTCACCTACTTCTTCTGTAAGTTGTGCCATGTTTGTTAATTCGTTAAAATAACGAACACCATGGTTTTTTATCCAATTGTCTACTTCTAGTTGGGAGTTTTTTAGGTTCATGTTATGCTTTTTTTAATACAATTTTTTCGTTTTCTTTTTCAACAACCTTTTTAAAAAATTCTTTTAAAGTATCATAATCGTCAGAAGGAATTATAGCAGCATTAATATTTAGATTAACAACAAGTTGTATTTTTTTTTCTTCAACAGTACATGTAAATCTAAAATTACCATAATTTTCTGGTAATGCAATAGCAGTTTCTTTAGGAAAACTTTCTACCATATAACCCTCAGGAATATTTATAGAAATCAAATATTTATCTTTTGTTGGATAACTAAAATCAATAGGATACTCCCTTACTTCTTGTTTAAATGGATTTTCAGTTAATGCTAAATATAATAAAGGTGAAAAATACATTTTATCTCCAATTATTTCAACAAAATTATTTGATTTGAAAGAATATTTCTCAATTATTGGTTGATAAGTTTCTTTCTCATTGTTTCTTTCATAATTTTCTATTTCTAATCCTGAATATTTCTTTTCTAATTTTTCAAGATAACTATCTATTGTCAAATTTGCATTTTTTTCTCGAAATTCATAAGCATAATAATCAAAATATTGACCCCTCATTTGACCAAGTATTGTCCCTTGACTATCTATAGATGCAATCATATTTACATTTTCAGATGAATTTATTTTTGGCATTAAATCTACATTTTCAGAGGTACCATCTTTTCTGATTAACCTTCCATACCAGTTTAAATCTCTGATTGGCAAAATATTTGGTATAGAATTACTATCTGTTGCATCAAGCAAAATAAGTTCTGAATCTAATTTTACAGAAGCTATAACATAATTATAAGCTATTCGATTTGGAAACAACGCAATTCCATTTGAACGCGTACTTACTAATATAGGATTAGAATCTAGACCTATATATCTAAGCATTGCTGTTAGCATTAAATTAATGTCTGCAACATTTCCAGATTTATCAGTGTAAGCTTTTTTAACTCCAATATCACAATTATAACCGAAATAGCCATTCCATTTTAATTTTGATTTAACAAAATTAAATATTGTTGTAATTTTTTCTTCTTGAGTATTTAATCCTTTAATTAAAATATCAATATCATTTTCAAAATAATTGGTTTTATTTAATTCCGTGCCAAAATTTTCATTTTCATATATAGTTTTAGTAACTGATTCCCAATCTGTAGAAAAAACTTTATATGGTTGATCAGGAAATTTAACCATAGAAAGCTCATGAGAAACGCTTGATAAGTAATTTTTAATGTTATTTACAAACATTTCGTCTTTTAATGATGAAAAATCATTGGCAACAAAAGTAACTAGGTTTTCCTTAAAATTGAGACTTGTTTTAATTCTTTGTGGAGTTCCTGTATTAAGTCCTGGCACAAAATCTTCTTTATATACATAATCTATTGTTCTTTGTCTTACATCTCTCTCAACTTTAGGAAATAAATATCCTTTTTGATTTATATTATAAACAAAATATTCAGGTATATAAGTAGCGAATTCTGAATAATCAACTGGAATATCTGATTGAAATTCCCAATCTTCCATTGTTCCTATTTCGTCTGATTTAATTACATACTCAAATTCAACAATAGATCCTTCTTTTACATTAGGCATCGCAATCTTTTTCCTATTCCAAAATTTATTGACTTTTTCATCAAAAATGCTTTCTTTTTTTAATTTAGACTTTTCAATTTTCCCATCTAGAACATTATAAGTTATTGCATTTGAAAAATTTAAACTTTCTTTTGCATTAGCTCCAATATAATATCTTTGAGAAAAATTAGCATAATTATATCCTTCTTTTTTATAAATTTTAATTTTAACTTTTACAGTTGTAATCATATCAAATCCATTATCTTGAGAATAATCAAATCTTACTTCTCCTTTTTTAAATATTACTGCTGCAACTGCATCTGGTTCTTTAGAATGAGACTTTTCTAGAAGTTCTTCAATTGTCACTTTTCCTAACTCTTTTTTTTGAGACAAAATGAAATTGCTTAACAACAACATTAAACTTAAAATTACCTTTTTCATAATAATTATTTTTTTATAATAACTAATTTACTATTATCATTTTTTGCAATTTGCTCTCTAAATTTTCTATAATTATCATATTCTGATTTATCATAAAATCCTTTATTTATTATTAGAGTTCGCTTGTATTTTATTTTATTAGAATTTATTAAAATTATTTCTGTTTTATAATTTCCAAATTTATCATTTAAGTCAAAATCATTAGGTTTTGCATCAATAATATATCCTTCTGGAATTGAGATTTCTATATCATCTTCATCAAGATAACCTCTTGAAATTTCAAAAGAATTTTTTCTGTTTCTATATCTTTTTGGAATATTTGAACTTTGATTAAATGCATTTATTGGAAACATTATAATATTATTATTTATTGAACCATAATTTACTGCATTTATCTTCAAATCTTCAATAAATTCTACATCTTCCTTATTGTTGATGTGTTTAATATTTTCAAGCTTTAAATTATTAATCCAACTAAAATAAGATTTGTAATGTTCATCTATATCTAGTTTTGATTTTAACTCGATTGAATATTTATTATCATATTGAATTCCTTTAGATTTTATTTGCAAATTCCCAATTATAGTTCCTTCTTCATTAATAGAATAATTCCCTATCGTCATTTGAGAATTAAATTTATCTAAATATTCGTTGGTTTTTATAATTTCACCACCATCGGGTTTAACAACTAAAGCATATCTATCATCGCTAAAATTGCCATTAAAACCAAAAGGTAAGGTTTGACTAGTGCATTCTAAAAATATATTTTTATCTTTCGTTGGTAAAGTCAAAATTATATGATTTCCTTGCATTGAAACAAAATCTTTTTGGAAATCAATTTTTTCATCATCTCCGTAAACAATGGTATAATAAGACTCAACACCAACTGTTTTTAATAAAACCCTTGTATAATTTGTTAATGCTTTACAATCTCCATAACCAAGTCTATCTACATCTTTAGCCAACATTGGTTTCCATCCGCCAATACCCAATTGAACACTAACATATCGTGTTTTATCTTGAACATATTTATAAATAATTTTTGCCTTTTTTATTTGATCGGTCTCGTTTTTGACAAGTTCCTTGATTTTTTCTTGAGTTTCAATTGAAAGTTCCTCAGTATCTTTAATTAGATTATTATATATCCAATAGCCATAATTTTCCCACGTCTTAACTTCACCCAAAACACCTTCTAAATTCATTTTTTCAACACTAAACAATATATGTGGAATTATTTTTTTGAAAGATGGAGAGTAATCTTCGATTTTTTCAGCAAATAAATTTTCAACTGAAAAAGATAAAAAGCTTTCTTTCACAGTTTTAATTATATTTTTATTTTCAATATTTTTTTCTAAATATTTGAACCCTAAATCTTTTGGATAAGTAATATTAATTTTTGATTTTTCAATACTTTCAAAGGCATCATCAATTGGAAACCACGAAAGAATAAATGCTGTGTTTGATGTTACTGTTTCGCTCTCAAAAACAACTGTAAAAGGGTAAGTAATGGGAGTGTAATCTAAAAATAATTTTCTATTGTCTGTATATATCGAAACTCCATCAGCAACACTTTGATCTCTAAAATCTTTTCGTTTTATTTTTTTAATCTCTTTTCCAAAAGAATCATAAATAGTTGCTTCGATTGATCTTACTTGACTTGACTTATCATAAAATTCGAAAGCATCAATATTGTTAATTCCATATTTGTTTAGAACAGTAACAACTTTATGCTTTTTAATAGTTAACTGTTTTTGAGAAACAATATTAATATCTATTTGTTGGAACCGTACAACACTGTTGGCATCCTCTTTTAAGTTTTCGGGAATTAGAAAAGTAGCATAATTTAGATTTTGAGTGAATGCTAAATTAAAGAAGAAGCAAAAAATGATTAATAAGCTTATTTTTTTCATTACAAGAATTTACTCAAAAATAAGATTTTTTTTATAAAATTTATATTTATTCCTTGTTTTTTGTATCAATAATTATTGTCACAGGTCCATCGTTTATTAAAGAAACTTTCATGTCAGCACCAAATTGTCCTGTTTGTACTTTTTTGCCTATTTCAATTTCCATTTGATGTACAAATTTTTCGTAAAGTGGAATTGCAATATCTGGTTTTGCGGCTTTTATATAACTTGGACGATTTCCTTTTTTGGTTAATGCATGAAGTGTAAATTGAGAAACAACAATTACATCACCATTTATATCTTTTAGCGATAAATTCATCACCTCATTTTCATCACCAAAAATGCGAAGATTGGCAATTTTAGAAGTCAACCATAGTATATCTTCTTGTGAATCTGCTTCTTCAATTCCGATTAGAATTAATAATCCTTTTTGGATTTCGGCTACAATTTGATTGTCAATTGTTACTGAAGAATGAGAAACTCTTTGGATTACGGCTTTCAATATAATTGTGAATTAAGATTTTTGAAGTTATTTATTCCTAGTTTCATCGCTAGCAATTCGGTCATCATTATAAATATCTGTTCGATAATGCTCGTCGTCTCCTTCTAGAATTTTTAGATAACTATTGTAGCGAGTCCACGAAATTTCATCATTTTCTAATGCTTCTTTAATGGCACATTTTGGTTCTTCTTTGTGTAAACAATTATTGAATTTGCATTGATCTTTTAACTTGAAAAACTCTGGAAAATAACCACTGATTTCTTCTTTTTCCATGTCAACAATTCCAAAACCCTTGATTCCTGGTGTGTCGATAATTTTTGCTCCAAAAGACAAATCGTACATTTCTGCAAAAGTTGTAGTGTGTTGACCTTGCATACTTTGCTCGGAAATTGTTTTAGTTTTTAAGTGTAAACTTGGTTCTAAAGCATTAACTAAAGTTGATTTTCCAACACCTGAATGTCCTGAAAACATAGTGGTTTTTCCAATCATTAAATCTTTTAGTTCTTCAATTCCTTTTCCTTCTGTTGATGAAACTCGCAAACATTTATATCCAATTTGTTGATAAACATGTTGCATATATAATTGTTCATCTAATGTTACATCATCTAATGTATCAATTTTATTGAAAACCAATATAGTTTCAATTCCATATGCTTCGGCTGTAACTAAAAATCTATCAATAAAATTAAAGGTTGTTGGCGGATTATTTACTGTAACTAATAGAAAAACGTAATCTAAATTAGAAGCAATAATGTGCATTTGATGCGATAAATTCACTGATTTTCTAACAATGTAGTTTTTTCTGTCGTGAATATTATTTATTACACCTGTAGTAGTATCTGATGATTCGTCTAATTCAAAATCAACAACATCGCCAACCGCAATTGGATTGGTGCTTTTGATGCCTTTGATACGGAATTTTCCTTTGATACGACATTCTATGAAATCACCTTGATTTGATTTCACTGTGTACCAACTTCCTGTAGATTTATAAACTAGTCCTGTCATTGAGCAAATTTACGATTTTAGATTTTAGATTTTAGATTTTAACTAACAAAAAAACCGTTTAAATTAATAAACGGTTTTCAAATTAAATTTTCTAAATATCTATTCTAAAATAAATCTTCCTAACTTATCTTGAGATTTACGAGAAGCATAAATTAGATACTCTTTTTGATTTTTTCTATAGAAAATACCTGGTCTAATTACTAATTCGTTTTTGATAACCTCTTCAGGATCTTTTCTTGTTATTTGTCCTTTATTATCAAAAACAAACAAAGTTGGAACTGCATTGTTATAGTTTCCTAATGCTTTAATTTCTTCAATATCAGTAATTCCTTTATTCTTTTTATTATCATTAAATAAGACATTTAATTGTCCGTCTTTATAAATAGGAATAGCTCCTAAATATTCTGGTCCTTTTCCTAAAACTCCTAAAGGAAGTGAAAGTCCAACACCAACCGCAAAACTTCCACTAGCTGAACCAGCAAAGAAATTTAGAGACATTACAGATATTGTTGCTGATTGTTCTTTTGCAACTACATTACTCCATTCAAGTTTTCCATCTTCGGTAAAACTATTTACAATAATTTCGTTCATTGTAAAAGTTACTGGTGTTATACCTAAAGGTCCAATGCCTTGTTTTTGTCCAACATACATAAAACGGAACTCAGAAAGGACAATTAAACCACCATCATTTTTTTCTATAATTGTATGAATATCATACATTGGTTTTACATCTTTTCCTTTATCAGCTCTTCTTTTTCCAAGCAATTTTACTTTTGTATCATAATCAAAATCATTAAAAACTACATTTTCATTTTTAACAGTTGCCAAATTAATTGTTGCGTTATAAACACCTTTTAATTCTTTATTCGCTTTACCATTATCTCTTACACTAGAATAAAATCCTACCAATTTTACTTTTCCTTTGTTAGTAGAAATCATTTTGCAATTAATAATTTCTTTATCAACAACATTAATTTTTACAACTTCTTTTTTGTAAGTAGTTTCTTTTTTGAAAATGTGAAGTTCAAAATTTTCAATTTTTTCTTTTTTCTTTTTATCTCTAAAACCTTCATTAACAACTAAAAATACGTCATCAGAATTATTTATATCAAAGTCAGAAATTGTAAATTGATAATCTTTTTTATTGTCATCATAAGAAACTTTGTCTTCTGTTGAAAATAAAGATTTTAAACTATCATCAAATAATTTTATTTCATATTTCATAGCGTCTTCTTTTTCAAAAAGAGCAGTATGCATTATTAAAACTTTGTCTTCTTCACCATTTACTTTAAAATAAAATCCACCTCTATCTGAACTTTTAGCAACTGTTGATTCAAATAATGTTATTGATTTATCGCTAAGCTTTCCATTTTCTGAAAATTCTAGAGCTATTAATGAAAACACTTTGTCTTTTCTGTGATAAACACTACCAATTATATATAATCGATTGTTTAGCAACATTATTTCTTCAAAATCAAGATCTTTATCTTTAAATTCAGGAAGAACAATTGGATTGTTAGATAATAATTTCATTTCTTTAGATGAGAAGATTTTTAAGAAATAATCTTTTTTTCCTTTTAATCCTAAAGCGTAAATTTTGTCTTTACCTTCACCTATAATTTTTACAATTTTTCCTTTTTCTTCGGTAATTTCCTCACCATAAGACATTGATAAATTGTCAATTTTGTATTGAGAATAAGAGTTTAAACTCATCAATAATAATGTGGTCATCACCACCAATAATTTTTTCATTTTAAATTTAATATTAACAGATTAAGAATGACAATGATACAAAAAAAACCTACAAAAAAAGATTTCTTGAAAAATATTTTTTAAGAATTAAATATTTTCTCCTGATGCGTTATACTCTCTTGATGAATTGCTTTGAAAAATTGAATGATAAATTCTTCACTCAATCCTTTTTGACTTCCATCATTTACCATTTTTTCTAGAATTTCGTTCCAACGTTTGTTTTGTAAAACAGCTACGTTTTTTTCCTTTTTCAATGCACCTATATCTTCAGAAACTTTCATTCTTTTTCCGATAACATCTAATAATTTAGCATCAAATTCATCAATTTTACTTCTCAATTTTGCTAATCTAGTTTGATAATCATCGGCATCATCGGTTTCTTTTCTGATGGTTAAATCAAAAATTATCTGTTTCAAACGTGTTGGTGTTACTTGTTGTGCAGCATCACTCCATGCGTTATCAGGATCAATATGGGTTTCAATTATCATTCCATCGTAATTCAAATCTAATGCCTCTTGCGTAACTTGAAAAATTATGTCGCGATTTCCCGTAATATGTGATGGATCAATAATTAATGGTATATCTGGAAATTTATTCTGAAAATCAATAGCAATTTGCCATTCGGGATTATTACGATATTTTGTTTTTTCATAAGTAGAAAATCCTCTGTGAATCACACCAAGATTCTTGATATTGGCATTATACAAACGTTCCACACCACCAATCCACAAAGCTAAATCAGGATTTACTGGATTCTTCACCAATACAATTTTATCAGTATTTTGCAAAGCATCGGCAATTTCTTGAACAGCAAACGGATTTACTGTTGTGCGCGCACCAATCCATAACACATCAATATCATGTTCTAACGCCAATTTTACGTGAGCAGCTGTAGCTACTTCGGTAGCCATTAATAAACCTGTTTCTGCTTTTGCTTTTTGCAACCATTTTAGTCCGATTTCACCCACACCTTCAAATCCACCAGGACGCGTTCTTGGTTTCCAAATTCCAGCTCTATAAACTGAAACTTTGGAATCCTTCAATTCACGTGCAATTTTCAAAACTTGCTCCTCGGTCTCAGCGCTACAAGGCCCAGCGATTACTAGTGGATGTGGTAAATTGAAATTATTCAGCCACGTTCTCATTTCTTTGTTGTTTTCCATTTTCTTTTGTTGTCGGTTGTCAGTTGTTTGTTGTCAGTTATGAAACCGAAAACAGACAACTCACAACTATTTATTTTAAAATTTCTTTAATTCTATTCGTGTTTTGCATTTCGTTATAAACTTCTTCGTAATTATCATCTTCTAACAATTTCTTGAAATTAGATAAATTCTGAATGTATTCTTCTAATGATTTTATAACTTGTTTTTTGTTTTGTTTAAAAATTGGTGTCCACATGGCTGGTGAACTTTTGGCTAAACGAACCGTACTTTCAAATCCGGAACCTGCCATGTCAAAAATATCTTGTTCATCTTTTTCTTTTTCAATAACAGTTTTTCCTAGCATGAACGAACTTATATGCGACAAATGTGAAACATAAGCAATATGTTTATCGTGTGATTTTGGATCCATATATCGAATACGCATTCCAAGTTTTTTGAACAAATCCATTGCTTTTTCCTGCAATTTGAAAGTTGTTTTTTCAACTTCACAAATGATGTTTGTCTTACCTGCATACAATCCTTTAATTGCTGCTTTTGGTCCTGAAAATTCTGTTCCTGCAATTGGATGACAAGCCATGAAATTTCTTCTTTTTGGATGATTTTCAATTGCTTCACAAATTGGATTTTTGGTTGAACCAACATCAAAAACCAAGGATTGTTCTCCAATTTCATTCAAAATCTCTGGCAAAATTACTAAAGCAACATCAACTGGCACAGCAACGATTACTAAATCTGCGTTAATTAAATCATTCTCGGTTGCTATTTGGTCGATAATTCCGAGATTTATTGCTTCTTCAAGATGTTTTTCGTTGGCATCAATTCCGAAAATTGTGGCATCATCATAAATTGATTTGATGTCCAATGCCATCGAACCGCCGATTAATCCTGTTCCTATTATGTAAATGTTCATACTTTAAATCTTTTTATTGCTTCCAAAATGTTTTCTTTTTTAACGCATAATGAAAATCGAATGTAACCTTCTCCGTTACTACCAAAAATAGTTCCTGGTGTCAAGAAAATATGCTTTTCATATAACAAATTATCGATGAAAGTTTCCGATTGAATTCCGATTGGTAATTTTGCCCAAACGAACATTCCGACAGCGTTTTTATCGAAAGTACAATTCATTTTTTCGGCTAATTCAAATATCAAATTTCTTCTTTTTGTATAAATTTCATTCTGACTTTCAAACCAATCTTTTCCTAATTTTAATGCTGCAATTGCTCCTTTTTGAATTCCATAAAACATTCCCGAATCCATGTTACTTTTTACTTTTAGAATAGCATCGATTAAATTTGAATTTCCTGAAACCATTCCAACACGCCAACCTGCCATATTGAATGTTTTGCTTAATGAATTTAATTCTAAAGCAATTTCTTTTGAACCTTCTATTTGAAAAATGGACAACGGATTGTCGTTCAAAACAAAACTATACGGATTGTCGTTCACAATTAAAATGTTGTGCTTTTTTCCAAAATCAATTAATTTTTGATACAATTCTAAAGTAGCATTTGCACCTGTTGGCATATGTGGATAGGAAATCCACATCAGTTTTACTTTTGATAAATCGGATTTTTCTAATTTTTCAAAATCAGGTTGCCAATTAGTTGACTCTTTTAAATCGTAATAAACTGCCTTCGCTTGAACTAATTCGGTTACAGAAGCATAAGTTGGATAACCCGGATTTGGAATTAAAACTTCATCGCCTTCATTCAAAAAAACTAATGAAATATGCATGATTCCTTCTTTCGAACCCATTAATGGCAGAATTTCGTTGTTTGAATTTAATTCAACATTGAAATTGTTTTTATAAAAATCAGCAAAACCTTGACGTAATTCTGGCAAACCTTGATAGCTTTGATATTCATGTGCTTTTTCATCAAACATAGCCTTTTGAATGGCTTCAATTACCGACGAATGTGGCGCCAAATCGGGACTTCCAATTCCCATATTGATGATTGGTTTTCCTTCTGACATGAGTTGTCTTACCTCTTTCAATTTTCTTGAGAAGTAGTACTCTTGAACGGTTTCTAGTCTTTTTGCTGTTTGTATCATTGTTTTCAATGTCAATATCAATAACAATGTCAATATCAACTTTTAAATTGATTTTGTTATTGTCATTGAATTTGATTTTTGTTATTGCTTTTTATTCTTGTATTCACCTAAAACCTTGAATTGATTTGTCATTATTTCTAAAATTTTGACAGCTTTTTCGTAATGTTTGTATTTTTCAAAAACCACATCTACAAAAAAGGAATATTGAAAAGGTGTTTCAATTATGGGCATCGATTGGATTTTGGTTAGATTTAATTTGCAATTCGTCATTACATTTAAAACCGTTGCCAAACTTCCTGGTGTGTCGTCTAACTCAAACTTTATGGATGCTTTATTAATTTCTTCTTTATTTACTTGACTTTTTTCTTTACTAATAATAAAAAAACGAGTCATATTATTGTTTACCGTTTGAATTTCTGGCGCGATTATATTTAAATCGTATAATTCTGCTGCAACTTTGCTTCCAATTGCTGCGATTCCTTTTATTTGATTTTGATGAATTCTTCTAGCGGTTTCTGCAGTGTCTTTATCTTCTACTAATTTGATGTTTGGATGTTTTTTTAAGAAATCCATACATTGTAACAACGCCATTGGATGTGAATGAACTTCTTGAATATCCTCTAATTTTTGTCCGTTTAAAACCATTAAATTCTGAATAATATCTAAATAATATTCACCAATAATGTGAAAATTATTTTTATCAATTAAAGCATAATTTGGAATAATCGAACCTGCAATAGAATTTTCAATTGCCATAACAGCTAGTTGCGATTGATTGTTAATCAAACTATCCGCAAGTGCTTCAAATGACAAACATTCATCAATGGCAACATTCTCTTGAAAATACTCCAAAGCTACTTGATGGTGAAATGATCCTTTAATTCCTTGTATGGCTATTTTTTCTTTCATTTTTGTTTTTTGAACCATTAAGGAATTAAGAAAAGTTAAGTTTTGAGCCACTTAATGAAACTTAATGTCTTAATGGTTTAATTTAATTATAGTCAAAAAAAAAATCCCGATTTGCATCGGGATTGTACTTAATATTTGTTTCAAATTTACTTTTTAACATATAGCAATACTAATCCCTTTTTCTGTCCAAAGAAGAAATAAAAGAAATAGTTGTAATATGTTGCGAAATTTGTATTCATTTTCGTTTTTATGTTTGGCTAAAATAGTAAAATTTGTTAA
>Ga0075152_10002373_pt1 | contig 13339 bp, 13 predicted proteins | sample JI61114C2DNA_FD_70964 | JGI IMG/M metagenome (GOLD analysis project Ga0075152, IMG submission 70964) | Wastewater effluent complex algal communities from Wisconsin, to seasonally profile nutrient transformation and Carbon sequestration -... | ecosystem: Engineered > WWTP > Effluent > Algae...
CGTGTGATCATCGGGGCGTGTAGCTTTCCGCCATGGCGAACTATGACCGCGAACTGAAACTGGCCGTGCTGATCGATGCGGACAATGTGCCGTACGCCGCGATCAGCGAGATGATGGAAGAGGTGGGCAAATACGGCATGCCCACGTACAAGCGGATCTACGGCGATTTCACCAGCAACCGGTTACAGGGTTGGAAGGATGCGTTGAACGAGCACGCCATCACGCCCATGCAGCAATACAGCTACACGCAGGGCAAGAACGCCACGGACAGCGCACTGATCATCGACGCGATGGACATCCTGTATACCGGCGATGTGGACGGCTTCTTCATCGTGAGCAGTGACAGCGATTTCACGAAGTTGGCCACGCGGTTGCGGGAGAAAGGCAAACGCGTCTACGGCATGGGCGAGAAGAAGACCCCGAAGCCCTTCATCACCGCCTGCGAGAAGTTCATCTACATCGAAGTCCTGCGCCATGACCAGGCCAAGTCCAAACAGGGCAAGGACGCCCGCGACGCGAAGGGCACGGAACCCGACCCGACCGCGGCCCTCACCGACAAGTCATTGCGAAAGCTGGTCCTGAGCACGATCGAGGATTTCGCCGATGAGCAAGGCTGGCTACCGATGGCTGCGCTGGGCAACTCCATCCTGAAAAAGAAGCCCGAGTTCGATGCGCGGAACTACGGCTTCAAACGCCTGAGCGACCTGGTGAAAGCTCTTCCTTACGTTGACGTGCAAGAGCGCCAGACGACCTCTGGCAACAAGCACGACTTCGTGCGGTGGAAGTGACGGACGGCAGGGCTTTTAACATCCCCTAACACCGGGGATTTTCCATGCTCGATAGGTTTGGGCAAGCACATAAACACGTTGGCCATGAAAACCACGCTCGCACTCCTTTCTCTCGGGCTGTCCACCACGCTCAACACCGTTTCCGCTGAATGCGTGAAAGGGGTCGGCGAGGTGGTGAAGAAGTCCCTTCCCGTTGAAGCCTTCCACGGGATCAGCTTGGAAGGTTCGATGGATGTGGTGCTCACCCAAGGCGCAACACGGTCCGTGGAAGTGGAAGCGCAAGCCAACCTGATCGAGCTGCTCGAGACCAAGGTGGTGAACGGCGTTTGGGAGATCAGCACCAAGGACGGCTACAGCACGGACAAGACCTTCACCGTGCACATTACCGCTCCGGTGATCGATCAGGTACAGGTAGACGGTTCCGGCGACGTGTCCTCGAACGGCACCTTCACCAGTGAGAAGATGGAACTCGCCGTGGCCGGAAGCGGCAACATCACCATCGCGTTCAATTGCAAGAAGGCGGATGCCGACATTGCGGGTTCGGGCGACATGGTGCTCAGCGGCACCTGCGATAAGCTGAACATCGGTGTAGCCGGCAGTGGCGATGTGGACGCCCGGCAACTCAAAACAGCCGATGCGGTCGTGGACATCGCCGGCAGCGGGGATGTGGTCTTGGACGCGTCCCAGAGCTTGGAAGCCTCCATTGCCGGAAGTGGTGATGTGAGCTATAGAGGGACCCCTGCCCGCATCAGCCGCAATGTGATGGGCAGCGGAGAGGTGCGCTCGTTGGAACGTGGACCGAGGTAGGCCCCAAGCCCCTCCCGCCTTCTGGGCAACTTCCAATGACCGCTTGTGCGATCGATATCCGTTTCGCATCCTTCGTAATGTCCACCGTTCCTTGGCCGGTCCCTGCCGTTGCCCAGAGAAGCTACGGCGCTCGTAAGCAATACCGAGGTCTTGACGTTCTTCCCACCAACGATCACGGAGTGCCCTCCCATCAAGGCTTTACGGCGAATGACCACCCTTCGGAACGACTGCTTCCGCTCATCCGCCGAACAACCCGCCACGCAACATTCCCTTCACACGTGCGGAGCGGCCTCTTTGCTATGTTTGCCACCCTGCCAAAAAAGGGCGATCACCAAGTTCGCCCCGCGCAGCCTGAACGACCAGAACGCACACCTCAACTGAAACGCAACCCCTCCGTACATGAGCACTGAAAGCAAAGACGGCAAGATGTCCAGCCTCTTCGTGGCCATCGTGATCCCCGCCGCCCTGGTCGTTAGCGTCCTCTTCTACAACTTCGTGCTCGGCGACACCGGGAACTTCGAAGGTGGTGACCCGATCAAGGGCCATCCCGTAGACCATGAACCGGCACATACCTTCGGTTTGATCCACAAAGGTGGATTCATCGTGCCGATCCTGATCACGGTGAACTTGCTGGTGATCATCTTCAGCATCGAGCGTTTCCTCACCCTGCAGCGCGCAAAGGGCAAAGGCCGCATCGAGGGCTTTCTGGGCACCGTGCGCAACCTGCTCGCGAGCGATGAAGTGGACAAGGCGATAGGAGCCTGCGATGAGCAGAAAGGCAGCGTGGCCAATGTGATGCGCAGCGGCTTGGAGAAGTACAAGACCGTGCTTTATGATGCAAGTCATGATAAAGAGACCCGCCTTCAGGCTGTGAAGCAGGAACTCGAAGAAGCCACCGCCTTGGAGCTGCCCATGCTCAGCAAGAACTTGGTGATCCTGTCCACCTGCGCCAGTATCAGCACACTCTTGGGTCTGATCGGAACCGTATTGGGTATGATCAAATCCTTCAGCGCACTGGCCACGGCCGGTACACCGGACGCCACCGCGCTTTCCACCGGTATCTCGGAGGCCCTCATCAACACGGCCCTCGGTATCACCGGCTCGTGTGTCGCGATCATCATGTTCAACTACTTCAGCACCAAGATCGACGCCATCACCCACGGCATCGATGAGGCGGGCTTCAGCGTGAGCCAGACCCTCGCCACCCACAAGTAGGGGCGCGACATGTTACGCCCGCTAGTGTGGGCGCGACAGGCGCGTTCATTGAACCATAAAAAGAAGCACGCACGATGCCGAAGATCAAAATGCCCAAGAGCAGTCCTTCACTGGACATGACTCCCATGGTGGACCTGGCCTTCCTGCTGGTGACCTTCTTCATGCTAACCGCGCAGTTCCGCCCGGAAGAGGCCATTGCCGTGGACACGCCCAGCAGCATGAGCCAAAGCCCGATCCCCACGGAAAACCTGATGACGATCGTGGTGGACAGCACGGGCCGCGTGTTCTGGGATTTCACGGACAAGAAGGTGCGCACGGAGGTGATCAAGCAGTTGGCGGTGAAATACAACTTCCAGCTCACCGAGGAACAAGTGACGCGTTTCACCAACCTGAACGCCCTGGGGATGCCGGCACAATTGCTGCCACAGTACTTGGACCTGAACAGTCCGTCCGAGCGCAAGGAGATGGACCTGCAGCACCAAGGCATACCGATCGACAGCGCGAACAACCAGCTCTTCACGTGGATCAGCATCACCCAGCAGATCTTCAGTCAGGAAGCCCAGCGCAACCCGTTGGTGGCGCTGAAAGGCGATGGAAACGTGAACTATTCCACGATGAACCAGGTGATCAAGACCTTCCAGAGCCCAGGGATCAAGATCAACCGGTTCAAGATGATCACCGACCTGGAAGAAAGCCGGATGTGAGGTACCTCATGAACCTTCCGGTTCATGCCGTGTACGGAGTACTATCTTAGGAGAACTGAAGCCGCAAGGACGCAACCGTAGAACCTAAAGGAAAACCCGACCCATCGGGGATTTACCATGGCAGATGTACCCGGAGGAGATGACGGAGGTGGTGGCGGAAGGCACAAGAAGAAACGCGCCAAGAAAGGAAAGACGCACATCGACATGACGCCGATGGTCGATCTGGCCTTCTTGCTGCTCACGTTCTTCATCCTGACAACCACCATGTACAAGCCGTCAACGTTGCAGTTGACGTATCCCGTTCCACCTGAAGAAGACCAGCCGAAGGACGACAAGAAGGTGAACAACGCGCTCACCATGTTCCTCACCAAGAAGGACCAGATCCTCTACTACGTCGGTGGGTTCAAACCGGAAACGCAACTGACACGCTCGAACCTGACGGATATCCGCAAGGTGCTGGTGGAAATGAACCTGCCGTCGGTAACGCGCATCAACGAGCTCACCAAGCGCTTCAATGAGCAGAAGATCACAGAAGCCGCTTTCGACTCCTTGAAGAACCTCTCACAAAAGCAGGAGGACGCACTTTACGTGATCATCAAGCCGGACCCGGACGCCAAATTCCGCAACGTGATCGACATGGTGGATGAGATGGACATCAGCGGCGTCGGCAAATTCGCCGTACAGGATGTGATCAAGCCGGAAGAGATGGCGTTGGTGAACATCGAGAAAACCAAATTCTGATCGTCATGGGATCCATCATCGCCATCGTCGTCCTGCTCGCGCTGAGCCTGCTGCTCACCGTGGACAATAGCTGGATGAACGTCCTGGGTGCCGTCCGCAACAAGGTGGTGTTCGCCCGGCACAACCAGAAATACGGGGCCTACCAGCTGCGCACGGAATACAACAAGCGTCTCGGCGTTTCACTGGCGAGCGCGATCGGGTTCATGATCATCGCGGTCGGTGCACCGTTCGTGATCAGCAAGATGGGCGGCGAGGAAGAGGTGGAGGTGAAGAAGAAGGTGGTGGATGTGAACATGGAGCTCTTCGAGGAAGAAGAGGAGAAACCCGAAGAGATCAAGGAGCCGGAAGTGATCGAGCAACCCAAGATCGAGACGGTGCAGTTCGTAGCCGTAGAAGCCGCTGACGAACCGGTAGAAGAACCGCCCCCCACCCAGACCGACGTGGCGGAGACCGTGGTGAGCACCGTGACCCAGGAAGGCGAGAACGTTGATGCGGCACCTCCACCCGTTGTTGAAGAGGAGGTGTTCGACCTGGCCGCGGTACAAGAGCAGCCCGAATTCCCCGGCGGCATGGAGAAGATGTACGAGTTCATGGGCAAGATGCAGAAGTACCCTGACATGGAATACGAGGCGGGTATCCAAGGCAAGGTGTATGTGCAATTCACCGTGGCCAAGGACGGCTCGATCGAAGAGGCCAAAGTGCTGCGCAGCGTGAGCGCAGGCCTGGACAAAGAGGCGATGCGCCTCGTGAAGAGCATGCCCAAGTGGAGCCCGGGCAAGATGGGCGGCAAACCCGTGAAGTGCCGCTTCAACCTGCCCGTGGTCTTCAAATTGAAGTAGTTTTTTACTCCAACGATGTTCCAAAGGCCCCGCATTGGCGGGGCCTTTGTCATTTGCCATCCTTCCGCGCAGGGCCACACCGCCGTGGCCTCCGGCGCAGGGCGGACCCGGCGCAGCGGTTGGTCGGACCTGTAGCGCTGTGTCTTCGATCGGCCTGGATCGACATACCGATCATCAGGGAACGTCTGTTCCTCCATCATGGCTGAAGTCAACGCACCCGATCGCCCCACCCGTCGCCGACACGGGCCCACGATCCCATCCGTTCGCATGGACATGACACCGATGGTGGACCTCGCGTTCCTGCTCCTCACCTTCTTCATCCTCACGACGAGCCTGCGCCGACTGGAAGGCATGGAACTCTTGGCTCCAATGCGCAGGAAGGGCGAGCCAGCCGACCGAACCCTCACCTTTCTCGTGGGCGGGCGTGACACCATCTACGGCTACGCGGGAGCGTTCGATCCTGATGCCACCGTACCGGAACGCTACGGACTGGACCAGGTGCGCTACTCCTTGCGTTCGGTGAAGGATACGGCCGGTCTCACGGTGTTCATCAAGCCCCGGCACAACACCCGTTACGCCGATGTACTCGGCCTGGTGGACGCCTGCAACCTCGCGGGTCTTCGGCACTACGCGGTGCAGGACAGCGCTCCAGTGTGTGAATGGATCGCTGCGCTGAAGGGCTCGAAGGAACCTCATTGAACGGATGCTCACGGCCCGAAGGCCCTCCGTTCCTTGTTCCTGCGCGACCGTTCGTCTGTCGGCCTGCTCGGGGCACAATGAACCCCTTCGCGCGTGGGTTGTACGGATAGCTGAAGAGACTCTACGCTTTCACCCGCCCGGCGTTCCGGGCCTCAAACCTCAACCACCATGTTGACCGTAGCCCTCCTCTCCCTGTTCACCGTGTTGTGCGTCCTCTTGAGCGCTGACCGCGCGTGGGACAATGTCACCAAACCGGAACGCAACGCGCTCGTCTTCGATGGCCGCAACCGATCGTACGGGGCCTTCGTACTGCGACGCGAGTACGACCGGCGCTTCGTGTGGGCGTTCGCCGGCGCGATGGCCGTGGTCGGTGCGGCCGTGGCCGTGCCGAAAGCGCTCGGCGCTCTCGGAGTATGGACCGCTCCTGTCGACCTGCCTGTTCCACGCATTATTCGCGAATGGGTACTGACGGATCCGATCGAGCCACGGAAAGCACCCGAAGAGCCGAAAAGCACACCGGAGAAACACGCCGCCGCCGTGGCCCCGTCCAAGCCGGACGAGGGGCGGATCGTCATCGTTGACAAGGACAGCGCCATCACAAAGACTCCGTTGACCACGGATACCTTGGAGCACGGCCCCGTGGATCCCGGCCCCGGGACCGGAGGTAAGGAACCCTTGCCTCCAGGGGGCACCACCGGAGGAGGGCCGGGTACCGAGCTGGGCGGAAACAAGAAGGTCTGGGAGCTGCCCGAAGTGGCGGTATACCCTGAATTCATCGGGGGTCACGAAGCGATGATGCGGTTCATCCAGGACAACATCCGCTACCCCGAAGGCGACGACAGCAAGTACAAGGCTTATATCGAATTCGTGGTGGATGGGGACGGGAGCGTCATCAGCGTGCGGGTCAAGAGAAAGGGTCGAGCGGCGTTTGATGAAGCTGCGGCGCGCGTAGTAAGGGCCATGCCCAAATGGGATCCGGCCCGACTGAAGTCCGGGGATGAAGTGCCTTGCCTGCTCATTCTCCCGATCGAGTTCCAGACGCGATAGCTTCGCCGACCCAACGCCCACGCCGATCGGGATCAGGCGCACGAACAATGAAGAACTTCACCTTGGTGATGAGCACGATATACGTGCTGGCGGGCTGCCTGTTCATCTTCACCGATGTGCTGGTGGAGCAGGTAACCGCCTTCCGCCTTCCGCTGGGTTTGATGCTGGTATCTTACGGTGTGGTCCGCGCCTACCTCTGGCGCAGGAAGTATTCTGACCAAACCGAGAGCGAGTGAGCAGCCTACTGCCTGGTCGCGAGGAGTCAGCGACGACGCGATCCGTAATTACGGTGGGTCTCTTGTGCATGGTAGTACTGTCAGGATGTGGAGACCCTCCCGACCCGCGCAGCGATGACGTCCCCACACGCGGCCACATCCTCATCCTCGCCGATGAGGACCTGCGCGATCTGGTACAAGCCGAGGAGTACATGTTCGAGAGCATCTACCGGGACGCCCAGTTGGACATCCGGTACCTGCCCGAAGCCGAACTGCTGAAGGCCGTGATGAACGACAGTGTGCGGTGCTGGATCGGCACCGTGCAGCCTGGCGGTGAGCAAGAAGCCTATTACGCCAAGCGCAGTGTGAAAGCGCATGTGGTGCCGATCGCGATGGACGGGATCGCTGTTGTCGTGAACCCGGCGATCGGTCTCACCGGATTGAGCGTAGGCGAAGTGCTCCATGCGCTCACGTTCCCCGAGTCCTTCAAGGCCGACAACTGGAGCATCGCCGCGAAGGAGGGTCCCCTGGACCAGCCGCGGCCTTGGTTCGCCTCAGCTGGAAGCGGGGTCGCACGAAGCCTGATCGACTCCTTGGTAGGTCCCGTTGTGGAGCAGCGCATCGTGGCCATGGCCGATCCGGACCTTCCGTCGTTGATCGGCCGCATCGCGAATGACCCCGAAGCCATAGGCTTCTTGTCTTTCAGTAGTGTAAGCGACCTGGACAACCCGAAGATGAAGGGCTTCCGCGACCAAGTGAAGCTCCTTGCGATCAGTGCCTCGGACAGCACGGCCGCGGTTCTCCCCAACCAAAGCACCCTGGCCGACGGCTCCTACCCGCTTCGGCGACCGGTCTACATGGTGCTCTGCGAGGGCAAAAGCGGCCTTGGCACCGGGTTTGTTTCCTTTGTGGCCAACCATAAAGGGCAACGCATCATCTTGAAGCACGGCATCGCACCCAACAAGGTTCCACCGCGCGAGGTCGAGATCGTTTCCCAGTAGCTGACCACCTGAAAATGAAGAAGTTCCTGCTTCGCACGCCGAAGCTCTTCGCAAAGGCTGTAACGCTGGCACTCGTAAGTGCCTGCGCCATCACCGCAAACGCTCAAACGCTCGCGGAGGCCATCAAACTCACCGACAAGGAGCAGTTCGAGAAGGCCACGGGCGCTTTCCGCAAGCTCGTGACCGCCGAACCACAGAACGGTGAGGTATGGTTCTACTTCGGCGAGAACTATTGGGAGAACGGTCGCACCGACAGCGCAGAGGTCTGCTACCGGCAGGGCAACGGCGTGGGCGGAAAATTCCCGCTGAACAAAGTGGGCTTGGGCAAGGTGCTGTGGTCGCAGGGCAAGAAGGACGAAGCTCAGTCGATGTTCACGCAAGCGACCACCGACGCCACCGACAAGGCGAACAAGTTCCCCAAGCCGCTGCAGAGCACCACGTACCGCGAGATCGCCGAGGCGGTAGCGCAGGGCCAAGGCAAAGACCTCCTCAAGGCACAAGAACTGATCGCGAAAGCCACCGAGCTGGACCCGAAGAACCCGGAGACCTACGTGCTGAAGGGCGACGTGCTGTTCGAGCAGAATCCGCGTGATGGTTCCGCACCACTGGAGAACTACAAGACGGCCATAAACCTCGACGCGCTGAACGCCAAGCCCGTTACGCGCAAAGCCTTCATGTACTACCGCGCCAAGAACAACCCGGCGTCCATCGAGGAGTACACCAACGCCATCACCATCGATCCGTCGTTCGCACCCGCATATTCCGGCCGTGCCGAAGCCTATATCAAGGTCGGTGATTTCCCGAAGGCCGAGGCCGACATGGCCAAGTACTTGGAGCTGAACACCGGCAACCAGAGCGCGCGCGTCCGCTATGCGCAGTTCCTTTTCCTTGTGGGCAAGTACAAGGAATCATTGGACCTGATCAGCACGCTGGAAAGCCAAGGCGTGAAGAACATCGTGCTCAAGCGCCTGAAGGGCTATGACCAGGTGGAGATGAAAGACTCGTTGAACGCGAAGACCACGCTCGACGCGTACTTCGCCGAGCAGCCCGAGGACAAGCGGATCGCCGCGGACTATGAGTACTACGGCAAGAGCCTGGTGCTGCTCCGCCAAGATTCGCTCGGTGCGGAGAACATGTTGAAAGGCGCGCGGATGGACAAGACCAAGGACTACCTGTTCATCGATGCGTCGAAGACCTTCGTAAAGGCCAAAGCTTTCAGCCGCTCCGTGGATGCCATGCAAGAAAAGATCGCGCTCGGCAAGCCGGAAACGAACGACTACTACTACCTCGGTGACGCCGCATTGAAGTCGAAGCGCTGGGCCACTGCGGACAGCGCATGGGCGACCTACATCGCCAAGAACCCGAGCGCCTACCAAGGCTACAAGTTCCGCGCACGTGCTTTGGCCGGCACGGACACACTGGCCATCCAAGAACGCACATGGGCCGCCAAACCCGCCTATGACGAAGTGCTCTTGAAGATGAAGCCCGAGGAGAAGGACAAATACAAGACGGACCTTGAGGAGGCGCTGAACTACATGGGCCTCTACTTCCTCTACAACAAGACCGACCGCGACCTGCCGAAGTCCCGTTGCTACTTTGAAAAAGTGGCCACGCTCAATGTGGGCAGCAGCATCACCAAGCAGGTGAACGAGGTGATGCTGAAGACCAAGGAGCTGAAGGACGTGGCTCCGGGGATGTGTGACTAAGAGGGACACCGGCTTCCAGCCTGTGAATTCAGGAAGGCCACTGCCGATCGGATCAGCACCGAAGGCAGTGGCCTTCGAGCTTTGTACACCGGCTGGAAGCCGGTGCCACTCTACATTGGCCACATGTTCTCCAAGAACAACCGCCTTACGCTCTGGATCCTCTTCGCCATGGTGATCGGCATCGCCGTCGGCTACGCGATGCACACGGGCATGGAGGAAGTCGCCCGCAAGAACGTCGCCGACAACCTCAAGATCCTCACCGACATCTTCCTGCGACTGGTCAAGATGATCATCGCGCCGTTGGTGTTCAGCACCTTGGTGGTGGGTATCGCCAAGCTCGGCGACATGAAGACGGTGGGGCGCGTGGGCGGCCGCGCGCTGCTCTGGTTCATCAGCGCATCACTCGTATCTCTCCTGTTGGGCATGCTGCTGGTGAACATCCTGCAACCCGGGGTCGGGCTGAACTTCACTGCGGACACAAGCTCCGCGACCGAATTCGCGAGCACGGCGAAGGGCTTCACCATCCGCACCTTCATCGAACACCTCTTCCCCAAGAGCGTGGTGGAGGCGATGGCCACCAACGAAGTGCTCCAGATCGTGGTCTTCAGCATCTTCTTCGGCGTGGCCTGCGCCAGCATCGGCGACTACGCCAAACCCGTGGTCAAACTGCTCGAAAGCGTCTCGCACGTGATCCTGAAGATGGTGGGCTACGTGATGAACTTCGCGCCCCTCGGCGTGTTCGGCGCCATCGCCGCGGTGATCGCCATCTACGGCTTGGACATCCTGCAGACCTACGCGTTCTACATCGGGCAGTTCTACATCGGCCTCGCCATCCTGTGGATCATCCTCATCGGCGTCGGCTTCCTCTTCCTGGGCCAGCGCATGAAGGAGCTGATGCGCCGCATCGTGCAACCCATCACCATCGCCTTCAGCACCACCAGCAGCGAAGCGGTCATGCCCAAGCTTATGGAAGAGCTCGAGCGCTTCGGTTGCAAGGACAAGGTGGTGAGCTTCGTGCTGCCCCTCGGCTACAGCTTCAACCTGGACGGCAGCATGATGTACATGACCTTCGCCAGCCTCTTCATCGCGCAGGTCTATGATGTGCCGCTAGCGCACGACCTCCCGATGCAGCTCACCATGCTGCTCACGCTGATGCTCACCAGCAAGGGAATCGCCGGTGTGCCGCGCGCCTCACTCGTGGTGGTGGCCGCCACGCTCGGCATGTTCGGCGTGCCTTTGGAAGGCATCGCGCTCATCCTGCCCATCGATCACTTCTGCGACATGGGCCGCAGCGCAACGAACGTGGTGGGCAATGCCATCGCTACCAGTGTGGTGAGCAAGTGGGAGGGGGAGTTGGGGCACTAGTTCTCAGCTAATCTCATTCCTGCAAATCCCCTGCAAAGGGTCGAGTGCATCGATGAGGAGCACAACCCCTGTTTGGCAGCGTTTGGAAGGTGTGCGACGTCTATCTTTCAATCAACCTTGTCCTCATGCACGCATCCCGAAACTTGTCCTTGGCCCTATTTGCTATTCCCACACTGCTCTTCGCGCAAATCACGCTCGAACAGGAGTACCAACAGGTTGATGGCGCACTCCGGGGACCCGTCGTGGTGCAGATCTCCGAGAATGAGCACAAGTACCTGGTCGAAGACTGGGCGAATGGCACGTTCAGCCTATATAACCTCGACCACTCTGTTTTCCTCGCTAACGTTTCCGCGCCCGTGGCCCTTTACCAAGCCCCATCATACTATCAAGTGGTATTGGTGTCCCGCTCTCTGTTTGATTGTGACTCGTCAACAATCGAGTTTGCGGTTGCCAGAACCGAACCAAGTGGTAGTCAGTTCTGGATTGTCAGAACTGATGGGACGATTCTCTTCAATGAACCAGGGACTTTGCCCTACTGCGTCGGATGCGCGGTTGGAATGCGGATCGATAGAGGGTTGTACAATACAGAGGCGGGGGCCAAACTCATGCTCATGGTCTATCAAGGAACTCCCGGAGAGATGCTCTTCAAGGTCTTTGCTCTCTGTGGGGAACTGCCACACGGTATCAATGAGCTTCCCTTCTATGAGGAAGCCTCGCTATTCCCTAACCCATCGGATGGAATGGTCACGCTTGTATTACCAACGACAAATCCTGAAGCACGCGCTCACGCTGAGCTGTTCAATGCGCAGGGACAGTTAGTTTGCAGCTTTCACTTTCAAGGGCAGGCCCTTAGTCTGGACCCATTGGAGCTTGGACTTGCAAACGGGACCTATTCTTGTCGTGTATCGAGCGGAGACAGAATATTCATCTCTCGCCTTGTATACACGAGATAACATCCGGATGCTCCCTCAAGGATTAGCCGCCATCCACCTTACAACACCCACTGCGGCATCACCCCCAGCACCACCACCGCGATCCCGCACAGGGAGATCACCAGCAGGTTCACGGGAGAGACCACCAGCACGGGTGCTTGCTCGGCAGGCGAGAACGCTTCGCGGATGACCACGGCGTAGTAGTAGATGCCCACGAGGGCCATCGCCACGGCGAGCACGGTAAGCTTGACATGTCCCACCGCGAGCGCGAGTTGGAACACCTTGAACTTCGCCATGAAGCCGGCCGTGAGCGGGATACCGGCGAGCGAAAGCAGGAGAAGAAGCACAACGACGCCGATCCACGGGTTCGCGCGGAAGAGCCCACGGAAAATGCGGATGTGCTCATCGCCGTTGGATGCGCGCTTGGCGAGCGTCATCACCATGAAGAGGCCGAGCGTGGCCAGTGAATAGGTGAAGGTGTAGTAGAAGATCGCGCTCTCGCGGTCGGGCGTGCCGCTCACCACGGCCATGATCAGGAAGCCGCTGTGCGCGACGCTGCTGTAGGCCATCAGCCGCTTAAAGTGGCTTTGGCGCAGCGCGATAATGTTGCCCAAGAGCAAGGTCACCGCCGCGATCATCACGAGCGCGTAGCCGATCACTTGCGGCATGCCGCTCATCGACACGAAGCGCAGCAGGCCCGCGAACGCCGCCATCTTCACCACGGTAGCCATGTAGGCGGTGACGAGTGTCGGTGCGCCTTCATACACATCGGGGCTCCAGAAGTGGAAGGGAACCGCCGCCACTTTGAACGTCAGACCAACGAGCACGAAGAAGCCACCGAGGATGAAGAGGATGTTGCCTCCGGAAGTCGCGGCGACCTCGGTGATCTTCGACAGCTCGAACGAGGCGCAGACGCCGTAGATCAGCGCGATACCCATCAGCAGGAATGCGCTGGCGAATGAACCCATCAGGAAGTACTTGAAGCTCGCTTCACTGCTGCGGAAACTGTGGCGCTTGCCGCCGGCCAGGATGTACAGCGGGATGCTCAGCACTTCGATGCCCAGGAAGAGCGACAGCAGGTTCGTGTAGCTCGTGAGCATCAGCGCGCCCACGAGGCTGAAGGCGATGAGCGCGAACTGCTCGGCCACGTTCTTCTCCTCCTTCGCGTAGTAATCGAGGCCGAAGAGGAAGATGAGCCCGGTGATCACCAGGATGCCGATGCTGAACCAGCGGCTCATGTCGTTGAAGGCGAGCATGTGCGCGAAGTCCGGGATGTTGAT
>Ga0075152_10002375_pt1 | contig 13335 bp, 8 predicted proteins | sample JI61114C2DNA_FD_70964 | JGI IMG/M metagenome (GOLD analysis project Ga0075152, IMG submission 70964) | Wastewater effluent complex algal communities from Wisconsin, to seasonally profile nutrient transformation and Carbon sequestration -... | ecosystem: Engineered > WWTP > Effluent > Algae...
GCTGGTTACTTCACCGCCATGACCGGCAAATGGCACCTCAGCAAACAGCCCACCGACTTCGGCTTTCAGCGCTACTTCGGCCACCTCTCCGGCGCCACGAACTACTTCACGGGCGACAAAACCTTCCGCCTCAACGGCCAGCCTTTCACCGTCCCCGAAACCGGTTTTTACACCACCATCGCCAATGTCGATCATGCGCTGAAATTCATCGCCGAAGCCCGCGCCGCGAAGAAGCCGTGGTTCCACTACATCGCCTTCAATGCGCCCCACGCACCGCTGCAGCCGCTGGAGCAGGACTTCAAAAAATACCAGGGCCGCTACGACATCGGCTGGGACACCATCCGCGCCGCACGCGTCGCCAAACAAAAACAAATCGGCCTCCTCCCCGCCGACAGCGCCGAGTCGCCACGCCCCGATCACATTCCCGAATGGACCAAACTCAGCGCCGGGCAACGCAACGACGAATCCCGCATGATGTCCGCCTACGCAGGCCTCATCGACCGCATCGACCAGGAAATGGGCCGCCTCATCGCCGATCTCGAAAAAGCAGGCGACCTCGACAACACCGTCATCCTCTTCGTCTCCGACAACGGCGCCTGCCCCTTCCATCGCGGCGGTGCCACGCCGAACACCGAACCCTACCTCGCCACCACACGCTGGGGCGACAGCACCGGCTGGGCTTGGGCGCGGAACTCGCCCTTCCGCTTTTATAAGCAGAACCAATTCGAAGGCGGCATCTCCACGCCCGCCATCCTGCACTGGCCCGCCGGTTTAAAGCAAAAGCCCGGCAGCGTCATCAGCAGCCCCGCACACCTCGTCGATGTGCTGCCCACCTTTGCCGAACTCGCCGGAGCCAAGGTGCCGCAGAGCTTTCCTGGCCGCGAACTCACTCCACTCGCCGGCGTCTCCCTCGCCCCCATCATCGCCGGAGGCCAAATCGACGCCCGTCCGCCCATTCACCTGCTCTTTTCCACCGACCGCGGCCTGCGCGATGGCGAATGGAAGCTCGTCAGCTTTCAAAGCGGCCCCTGGGAACTCTACCACATGCCCACCGACCGCGCCGAGCTGAACGACGTCGCCGCGCAGCACCCCGACATCGTCCAGCGCATGGTCAAACAGTGGCACGACATGACCGCGAACGTCCTCACCGCCAAAGGCAAAGAAGCCCAGCCCGTCGCCACCGCCGCCACCCCGAAACTCAACCCCGGCTGGTCCCACTACGACGACACCGTCCCCACCAAAATCAAGGGCAAAGCCAAAGGCAAAAAGAAGCCCGCCCAAGCCGCCGCCGCACTTCCCCGCGCCCGCAAAGGCACGAAACTCACCGTCTCCGGCCCCCAGCTCATCCTCCACAGCACCGGCACCGACCCCGGCCTCGCCTTCGAGCGCCTCGCCATCGAAACACCCGGCCCCTACACCCTCGAATTTCGCCTCCAAAGCCACGCCACCGGCCCCGCCGAACTCTACTGGACCACCGACCCCGAAACCATCCTCCCCAAAGGCAAACACCTCGACTTCGAAGTGAAACACGACGGCGAATGGCATGACATGAAGCTCACCATTGATGAAGCGAAGACAATGCATGGCCTGCGCCTCGATCCCTGCGGTGGTGAAGGCGAGGTGAAGATTGAATGCCTCACGCTCAAAGCCGCCGATGGCAAAGTGCTGGCGACGTGGCCGTGATAGCAGCATTGTGTTTTAGAAAAGCCTATTGGCTGTACTCGCGAAACCTTCTTTCAACAAATACATCATGCCAGTTCCAGACCATGTGATCTTCGGCCCTTCGCCTGAAGGGCAATACAACTATGCCGAAGTAAGGGCACTCGAAGAATCTCAGCAATTCACCGCGATTCGCGACCGAGTGGGAACCTTTTTCAACAAACAAGTCAGCGAGCTGGGCGTTCAAGGAGACGGAAAGAAGAAGGTCTATTCTCCCTTTCCGCTCTTTCTTCTCACATGTGTTGGCATCGAAACTTTAGGACGTTTGTTTTTCGGACGAGAGATCAAACCAGACGAAAATCGTCAAGATGTGCAGAGAGAGGGATTTGTGAAAGCATGCTCTAAGCTACATCAGAGGTTTGGGCGCCCGTTGCCCCAAGAACAAAAAGCTGCATTTGATAGTCTTTGGGGAATTAACGAACACGACTCGATTACCAGCGTATCAGTTCTCATATACAAACTGGGCCGTCACACCATGGCTCATGGGTATCAGGCAAGAGGGGTCTACCTCACTGAAGCACTGGAAGATTTCGAAATGGTCGATGGGGCACTGAGCCTTAACCCATTTGGGTTTTGGTCACTTTATCTGCATGCCTACGACAAGCTCTGGGAGGAGTTCCTGAAGATCCGCGATGCGAATCATCCTCAAATTAGGTCAATGCGACTCTATCGTGATTCCCTGCTTAACTGACAGTGATTTGTCGCATGAGTCGAGGGATGACGACTTCCTATCCCCTGACTACCCTCACCAACTTTCCCGCCAACTCACCTTCCAGCCGGATCGCCTCATCAATTCGATGCGCAAACGCCTCAAAGTCACGGTTCTCCGTGCAGGCGATGATGCCAGCATGACCTGGGAAACTGCGATGAAGGCGCATGAAGTCCTTTCGTTTGATGGTGACCATGCAGCGGCCTGAATCCACGGCGAAGCGTAGAACGGCACCGTCTTCAATGCCTTGGTTGGATTTGCCGACATCGTGGTTCGTCAGCACATCATGGCCGAGATCGCGGAGTCAGCTTCGCTGACCGTTTGCATTCTTGACCCTGTAGCCCGTGCGTGCCACACTGCGCCATGCCAGTCAAAGAAGCCGTTGTTCGCGCCCGAGTGGATCAGAAGCTGAAAAAGGATTCTGAGGCGATCCTGCGTCAGCTTGGTCTCAGCACGACGGAGGCAATCCGCATGTTTTTCACCCAAGTGACCTTGCGCCGAGGGCTGCCCTTTGCTGTATCGCTCCAGGCGGCGGACGAGGCCAATGCGGACCTGCTCCTGCCAAAGTCGAAACGTCAGGCGGCCATCGACAGCCTCTATGACGACTGAACCCGGAGAAGTGTATCAGGTGGACCTCGGCATGGCCGGGAAGGTCCGTTACTTCATCGTGGTATCGCGTCATGACACCGATCCTCCACGCGCACTCTCACTTTGTGTGCCGATCACAACACAGAACCGTGGCTCGCAGTATGAAGTCGCCTTGCCAAGAGTGCGTTTTCTCCGCGAGCAAAGCTACGCGAATGTCCAGGGCATGCAGGCCGTGCAACATCATGAGCTTCGTGGTCCAGTTGGACGATTCACGCCGGCGGCGATGGTCGAGATCAAGGCAGCGCTGAGGTTTGCGATGGATCTGTGATTAAGTCTCTTGGTTTAGGAGCTGACAGAGAGGTTGCTTTGGGGCGTTCCCCACCCATGCAATGCCTCTTTTCCGCCCTCCTCCTCTTCGCCCTTTGCCCTCTTCTCTCCGCCCAACCAGCCAAAAAGAAGGCCAACCAAGCCAACACCAACGATATGTGGGTAACCTCGCCGGTTGCGGCGCTGCCGACGAATGTCACGCATCACACCTTCCGCAGTGCCTCGATGCAGCGCGAGGTTGGTTTTTGCCTCTACCTGCCGCCGGGTTATGAAAAGGACACGGAGCGGCGCTATCCGGTGATTTATCATCTGCACGGCGCGGGCGGGAATGAGGTGCGGAGCGTGTATTCGACCAGCGTGCTGCATGAGGGCATTTTGGCGGGCAAACTGCCGGAGATCGTGATGGTCTTCCCGAATGGCGGACGCTCGACGATGTATCAGGACAGCGGCGACAGGCGCTTCATGGCGGAAACGATGATGATCACGGAACTCATCCCGCACATCGACGCCACGTTTCGCACCATCGCGGATCGCAAAGCACGCTGCATCGAGGGCTTCAGCATGGGCGGTCGCGGCTCCACGAATCTCTCCATGAAGCATCCGCAGCTCTTTGGCTCGCTCTTCAACCAAAGCGGCAACGTCTATCACGTCTCCGACGCTGCGAACCTGCCAAACGCCTACCTGGGCGGTGATCCGCAGTGTCTGCGTGACAACGACGCCTTCCTGAACCTCACGAAGAACCTCGACTTCATCAAAGCCAACCTGCGCATCCAGGTCGCCTGCGGCACCGCCGATCCCGAGCATCTCAAAACCGTCCGTGAATACCACGAGGCACTGACCAAGGCGGGCATGGCCCACAGCTACTTCGAAGTCGAAGGCCTCGATCACAATCAGAAGAAGATGATCGACGGCCGGAAGGACATCTGGTTTGATTTCCACGTCGAGTCGCTAAAGCTCAACGAGGTACCGTTGCACTACCTTGATCCGTGAGTGAGCAGGAGAGTTGCCGCCGGGCTGAATCCGCTCAAGGTGAAGGCACATGACCAAACCACTCATCGCCGTCACCATGGGCGACCCTGCCGGGGTCGGACCCGAAGTCTGTCTGCAACTCCTCGCGAACGAAGCCGTGCGCGAGTTCGCCACGCCTGTCATCTTTGGTGATGCGCGACTTCTTTCCCGATGCGCGCGTCAGACCGGACTGCCTGCGCCAAAACGCATCATCAGCGAGATCGAATGGGCGGAGAAATTTGGCAGCATCGATGAGCCTGCGGTCCTGGACATCTTCGGCTTCGATGCGGAAGGCTTCACTCCTGGCACCGTGAGCGCCAAGACCGGTGCGGCAGGGTATCGTTATGTCGAAAAGAGCATTCAATCGGCGTTGGCAAAGCAAGTCGCCGCTGTCGCCACCGCCCCGCTGAACAAGGAAGCGCTGCACGCTGCTGGCATCACCTATCCTGGCCATACGGAGATGTTTGCTGAGAAGATGGCTGCCGAGCGCTCCTGCATGTCCTTCTTCTCCGACGAGATGATTTGCAGTCTCGTCACCGTCCACATCGGCTATCAAGAGGTCGTTCCCGCTTTGACGAGCCGACGCATCCTCGATGTAATTGAGCTCACGGATGCCGCTGTGCGTCGAGTGAAAGGCCGTGCGCCTCGCATCGCCGTGTGCGGGCTGAATCCACATGCGGGAGAACATGGGCTCTTTGGTCGTGGAGAAGAAGAGACCATCATCGCGCCAGCCATCGCCATGGCCAAAGCCGCCGGGATGACGATTGAAGGCCCGCTGCCGCCGGACACCGCCTTCATTGCGGCGAAACGAAAGAACGTCGATGCCTACATCTGCATGTATCACGATCAGGCGCTCATCCCGCTCAAGGCTCTCGCCTTCGACACCGCCGTGAACACCACCCTCGGCCTGCCCGTACCGCGCACGAGTGTCGATCACGGCACCGCGTGTGACATCGCCTGGCAGGGGAAGGCGAACGGCAGCAGCCTTGTCGAAGCGGTGCGACTGGCGGCGAAGATGGCGTCTTGAAGCGCCTTACTCATTCATGCGCACACCGCACGACGATATTCGCCCGGCGTGAGGCCTGTGGCGTCCTTGAACTGGCGGCTGAAGGCGGCCTGGTCGTAGAAGCCGCAGTCGCAGGCGATCATGCTCAGGGGCTCTTCCGTGGTTCGCAGGGCCTCGGCTGCGAGTTCGATGCGTGACTTGGTCAAAAGCTGCCTCGGTGTTAGTCCGGTGATGCTGCGCACCCGGCGCTCGAATTGGCTCCAAGACAGGCCGGTTTTCTTTGCCAGCTTTTCGATGCGCAGAGGCTGGGTGCAGTCGCGGTGTAAAGTATCGAGCACCTCGGCCATCACGCCGAGTTCGTGGCCGTGCCTCGCCGGAGTGTCGAGATCGCGTGAGATGCCTGCCAGCGCGATGATTTCCCCGCTGGCGGATTTCACGGCGACTTTCTGTGAGACAAACCAACCTACCGCTCCGCCTGTCTGTGTGATCATCTCGACGCGATCGCGCACGGTGACGCCTTTGCTGAAGACCTCCTCGTCTTGTTTCTCATACCCTGCGGCAAGGATGGCCGGAAAGACTTCCCTGGCGGTTCTTCCCAAAAGCTCGTTCTTGTGCTGGAGGCGCGCGCGGCGGATGAAGGCATCGTTGGCGGCCACATAGCGGCGGTTCTTGTCCTTCACGCAGAAGAGCACATCGCTGATGGAATCGAAGAGGGTTTCCGTGGCCTCAAGACCGGGTGCCTGGGAGAAAATGATCTCGCGCTGGCTTAGCTGGCGCGGCTTGGACGCTTTGAGTTTCATGGCGGTGGTTGGTAAAGTGGGGCGTCCGAGGTGATGACGCAAACGGTGCGGCGAGCTTGTATTTTTTCGTCATCTGACGAATCGAATTACTCCACGACCCAGGCTGCTCCACTGGTCATCGTGATGACATGACTGCAACTGCTGTTACGTCTCCGATCATCACCACTCAGACCTGTCCACCGGCTTCAGCCACAACGCAGATGTCTCATGCTAATGACATCGGCCAACAGGTGCCGAAGTTGGCTGAAAGCCTTCTCCAGCAGGCTTTGAGCCAGCAAACCTCCGCTGAACAGGCGGAGGCCGCCAAGCTCGGCAGGCTCATGAATGATCCTGCGGGCAAGGCTTTTACCTTCGCCATGGTGGATGAGGTTTTCCGCAGTCATGACGCGGCCACTTCCGCCAGGCGCTGGCGCGGTTTGATGCGTGTTTTCGGCATTCCTAAGTTTCCCCCACTGCTGGATCGCATGCTCATGGGGCTCGGAGCTTTTGGCAGCCTCATCCTGCCCAAAGTGGTCATGAAGGCCGTTGCTGCCCGGATGAGGGCGGACAGTGCACGTGTCATCCTGGCAGGTGAAAAGGAGCCACTGCATCGCTACCTTGCTTCACGCACAAAAGCCGGTTTCCGCATCAATCTGAACCACCTCGGGGAGGCAGTGCTCGGTGAGGAAGAGGCGCAGCATCGGCTTGATGCCGTGCTCGGTCATCTCGCTGACCCGGCGGTGAACTACATCTCTGTCAAGATCTCCGCCATCTACAGCCAGATCAATCTCATCGCCTGGGATCACACGCTCGCGGCCATCCAGGAGCGCCTCCGCCTGCTTTACCGCGCCGCACAAAAGGGCGGCAAGTTTGTGAATCTGGACATGGAGGAGTATCGCGATCTCGCGCTCACCATCTCCGCTTTCCGCGCCGTGCTCGATGAGCCGGAGTTTCGCAGTCTGAGCGCGGGCATCGTGCTTCAGGCCTACCTTCCTGATTCATTTGCCGCGCAGAAGGAACTCACCGAATGGGCCAAACAGCGCGTGGCCGCTGGCGGTGCGCCGATCAAGATCCGCCTCGTCAAAGGTGCCAACCTTGCCATGGAAAAAGTCGAGGCTGAAATGCATGGCTGGAACTTCGCGCCTTATCCCACCAAGGCCGACACGGATGCCAATTTCCGCCGCTTGCTCGACTATGGCTGCCAGCCTGAGAACGCCGCAGCGGTGCGCCTGGGAGTCGCCAGTCACAATCTCTTCGATGTCGCTTTGGCTCTCACGTTGCGTGAGCACAATGGAGTGCGGGAGCGGGTGGAGATCGAGATGCTGGAAGGCATGGCGAACCATCAGGCACGCGCCGTGCGGGACACCGCCGGAGCTCTGCTGCTCTACGCTCCTGCGGTGCAGAGCCATGATTTCCTCAGCGCGATGGCCTACCTCGTCCGGCGCCTGGATGAGAACACCGCGCCGGAAAACTTCCTGCGCGACATGTTTGCCATGCGCCCCGGCTCGCCGGAGTGGAACAACCAGAAGCAGCGTTTTATTCAAGGCTGGAACGACCGTCACATCGTCTCCGCCGAATCACGCCGCAGCCGCCCGCTGGAACTGCCAGCCGAAAGCTTTCACAATGCCCCCGACACGGACTTCACCCAGTCCGCAGCACGCGCCTCGCTCGCGGGTGCCATTCATGCCTGGCAGCCTCAGACCCTTCCTGCCCTGCCTGATCTCGAAGACACCCTTCGCACCGCTTCCGCAGCGCAGAAAGACTGGGAAAACCTCGGCGCTGCAGGCCGCGCTGCCATCATCAACCCAGCCGCAGAAATCATGGAGCAGCAGCGCTTCATCTCGCTCTCCTGCCTCCGCGTCGATGGAAAGAAGGCGGTGCCGGATGCCGATGGCGAAGTCTCCGAGGCGATTGATTTCGCACGCTACTATGCCCGCACGGCTGAAGCACCGAAGGGTGTGAAGGCCGAAGCCATGGGCATCATCGCCGTCGTCTCGCCATGGAACTTCCCGTATGCCATCCCTGCGGGTGGTGTGCTCGCCGCTCTCATGGCGGGCAACAGCGTCATCTTCAAACCTGCCCGCGTCACCAGCCAGATCGCCTACCTCATGGTGCAGCAGCTTTGGCAGGCAGGTGTGCCGCGTGAGGTGCTGCACTTCTTTCCCTGCGATGGCGAGACCGGGCAAAAGCTGCTCACTGATCATCGCATCGCAGCCTGCATTTTGACCGGCGGCTATGAAACCGCGCGCAAGTTCCAAAGCTGGCGGCCCTCCCTGCCGCTCTATGCGGAGACCAGTGGCAAAAACGCCCTCATCATCACCGCGCAGGCGGATCGTGAACTCGCCATCAAAGACCTCGTGCGCTCCGCCTTTGGTCACAGCGGTCAAAAATGCAGCGCCGCCAGCCTCGCCATTCTGGAGGCTGAGGTTTATGACGATCCGATCTTCCGCCGTCAGCTCCGCGATGCCGCCGCCAGCCTGCACTCCGGGCCTGCCACTGATCCGCGCAGCATAGTCACCCCGCTCGTCACGCCGCCGGGCAAAGATCTGAAGCGCGCCCTCACCACGCTGGAAGAAGGCGAAGAATGGCTGCTAGAGCCCAAACAACTCGGCGATGATCCCTGCGCATGGTCTCCTGGCATCAAGTTGGGCGTCAAACACGGCTCATGGTTCCACCTCACCGAATGCTTTGGCCCTGTGCTCGGCCTCATGCGTGCCGATTCGCTCGCCCAGGCCACCGACTGGCAAAACGCGACCGACTTCGGCCTCACCGCCGGACTTCACTCGCTCGATCCTGCTGAGATCACCTGGTGGCAGGACCGCGTCCATGCGGGCAATCTCTACATTAATCGCCCCATCACCGGAGCCATCGTGCAGCGGCAGCCCTTCGGAGGCTGGAAGAAGTCCTGCATCGGTCCTGGAGCCAAAGCTGGCGGCCCGAACTATGTTTTAAACCTCTGTCGTCTGAGTGAGCTCGATCCAAAGATGGAAAACGACTATCATGAAGCATGGACAAATCACTTCTCCGTCAAGCACGATCCTTCCGCGATGAAGTGCGAGTCCAATGTGTTCCGCTATCGCCCTTGTCGTGGTGTGATTCTACGTCTGGATACTCGCAACGAGCATGCCATCCAACGCGCCAAGCTCGCTGCTGAAGTCACTGACGCTCCGCTGATCATCAGTCTCCGCGAGGAGGAGAGCGATGCACAGTTCATCACTCGACTGCCAGAGCTGGCCAAGAGGGCGGAGTTCCTCCGCACGCTGACACCACCGAGCGACGAGGTGCTGGAAGCAGTGAACGACACCGGCTTGAACTGGATCAATGCGCCCCTGCTCGCCTCCGGCCACATTGAACTGACACGCTGGCTGCGCGAGCAGAGCGTGAGCGAGACACGCCACCGCTACGGTCAACTACCCGACCCAACCCAAGCCCGTCGTGGTTGAAACGCTGCCCATCCAAGACATAGAACTCTGCCCATTCAACCATGAGAGCCTCCCTCGCCATCCTCATCGCCTTCGCGGCTGTCACGATCACTGTGGCACAAACATCCAAATCGAAATCTTCCAGCGGGCCGGAGATCATCATGGATCGTGCTTCACCTGACATCTTTCCCGAAAGCTGGCGAACTCCGAAGGTGCATGCAAAGGCAGAACACCTGGCGGAGACGGAACTGGAGCGATGCCGCAAGATCGTGGACCGGGCGCTCGGCAAATATCCCTCAGACATGCTGAAGGCCACGCTGACGAAGCTCTATTGCCTGGGGAGTCTGGAATTCAGCGGTGCAGTCACAGGAGGCACACGGTCGAGAAGCGTGATCTATGCCGTCTGCAAGCCGACCTATGGATCGACCGATGTCGAGCGCATCATCCACGCCGAGTACTCGAGCGTGCTGTTTCAAAAGTTCCCGCAGCATTTTGATGCGAAGGCCTGGAGCGCGATCAACCCGGCGGATTTCAACTACCTCGGCAGCGGCGTGCAGGCGGTGAAGGCCGGGCAGGCATCGCCTCGTTCGGACGAGGCGATGCGTGAACAAGGTTTCATCCAGGAGTATGCCAAGGCGAGCATTGAGGAGGACTTCAACTGTCATGCCGCCCCGCTCTTCATGGGCGATACGCAATATTGGGAAGCCGTGGAGAAGCATCCGAAGCTGAAAGCCAAGTCTGACCTCGTGATCGGCTTCTATTCAAAGGTTCACGCCAGTCTCACCAGAGAGCGATTTCAGGCGTTGCGGACCAACGAAGCCAAAGCCGCTGCAGAAGCGTCCAAGCTCACACTTGCCCGCATCTTCACTGACAAAGACTTCGAAGAGGAGAAGCTGGGGGCGATCCGATGGAGCAAGCGCACAGGACACTACTTCGCCCTCGAAGCTCCGCGTGAGGGGAAACTGGGCAAGGACTTGGTGAAGAACGATGCCGCCACGGATGAGAAGATCGTGCTCGCCACAGCACAAGCTTTGACACCCCAGGGCGAGAAGAAGCCGCTGAGCATCGACAGCTACGAGTTCTCGGCTGACGAGGCGCAGGTTCTCCTGTTCACGAACACGAAGAAGGTTTGGCGCAAAAACACACGCGGTGACTACTGGTTGCTCGATGTGGCGACGAAGAAGTTGAGCAAGCTTGGCGCTGACGCCGCACCCTCGACGCTGATGTTTGCCAAGTTCTCGCCGGACGGCACACGCGTGGCTTATGTGCGGAAGAACAACCTTTATGTGCAGAGTCTCACGGACCTCCAAGTGACCGTACTGACCCAGGATGGCTCCGACACGATCATCAACGGAACCTCCGACTGGGTGAATGAAGAAGAGTTGGGACTTCGTGATGCTTTCCGCTGGAATCCCGATGGTCAGAGCCTCCTGTTTTGGCAGTTTGACACGAAAGGCGTGACGCGATTCTCGATGCTGAACCAGGCCGACAGCAAGACGCAGCGCTTCACCTCCTTTCCCTATCCGACCGCAGGTGAAAAGAACTCCACCACACGCCTCGGCGTAATAGGTTCCAGCGGCGGTGACGTGCGCTGGCTGGAGATTGCCGGTGATCCTCGCGAGCATTACCTGCCGAAGGCGGAATGGACGCCTGATGGCCGTTCCGTGATCGTGCAGCAGTTTAATCGTCTGCAAAACACGCTGAAGGTGATGCTGGCAGATCCCGTCAGGGGAAAGACGAAGCTCGTGCTCACCGAGACTGACGAAGCCTGGGTAGAGAACAAGAACGAGATCGTCTGGATCGGTGATGACTTTCTCTGGCTAAGCGAGCGCAGCGGCTGGCGTCATGCCTATCGAGTTAGTTTGGACGGAACGGTGAAGCCTGTCACGAAAGGTGAGTTTGATGTGATCGAGATCGCGAAACTCGATGCCAAAGGCGGCTCGCTATACTTCATCGCGTCGCCAGACAATGCCACACAGCGCTACCTGTATCATGTCGGTCTTGATGGTGGCAAAGTATTGCGGCTTTCACCGGCCAATCAACCCGGCACGCACAGCTATGACATCTCGGAAGATGCCAAGTGGGCCGTGCACACCTACTCCAGCATGACCACGCCACCAGTGATCCAACTCGTGTCCCTGCCTGAGCACAAGACAACCCGAGTTCTGAAATCGCAGAAGGCTCTGAGCGAAAAGCTGGCGAAGCTGAAGCTGCCGAAGACCGAGTTCCTCCGCGTGGACATCGGCAATGGCATCACACTCGATGGTTGGATGATGAGTGCAGCGAATCTCAACACCACGAAGAAGCATCCGCTGCTCATGCGCGTCTATGGCGAGCCCGCCGGGCAAACGGTGAAGGATACATGGGGTGGACAGCGCTTCCTCTGGCATTCGATGCTCTCGCAGCAGGGCTACGTCATCGCCAGCGTGGACACACGCGGCACACCGAGCCCGCGTGGTCGCGACTGGCGTAGGGCAGTCTATCGGCAGCTCGGCATCATGAACTCCGCCGAGGAAGCCGCTGCCGTGCGGGCCTTGCTGGAGCGCTACACGCATCTCGACCCGAAGCGAGTCGGCATCTGGGGGTGGAGCGGTGGTGGCAGCAGCAGTCTGGATGCGATCTTTCGTTATCCCGATCTCTATCGCACTGCCATCGCTGTCGCGCCCGTGGCAGATCGCACGCTCTACGACTCCATTTATGAAGAGCGCTACATGGGCCTGCCGAAAGACAACGCCGACGGCTACAAGCTCGGTTCACCCATCACTCATGCGAAGCAACTGAAGGGCAGCCTGCTGATGATCCACGGCACTGGCGATGACAACGTCCATTACCGAGGCACCGAGATGCTCATCAACGAACTCATCGCCCACAACAGGTCCTTCACTGTCATGCCCTACCCGAACCGCGATCACTCGATCAATACGGGCAAAGGCATCTCACGCCACCTTTACGAGCTGATGACCGGCTATCTGCATGTGCATCTGCCTCTGCTCCCTCCATCCTCTGAGTAAATCATCCCATGATGTGCTAGAGCACCGGGATGAACAGCCGCGCGAAGCCGTTGCGGAGGTGTTCGAACTGCGTGGCGGCATCGAGGGTGGCTTCGGTGATCTCCACGCTCTGGGCTTTCTTATGCTCAAAGATGTCGAAGAGCCGGGTGGCGAGCGCGAGATCATGACAGGCGACGTTGAACTCGAAGTTCAGGCGCAGGCTGCGCGGGTCCCAGTTTGTGGAGCCGACGAGCGACCAGGCATCGTCGATGAGCAGGATCTTGGAATGATCAAAGGGCGGCGGTGATTCATAGATGCGGCAACCGGAATGCAGGAGATCGGGATACAGGGTGCGTGCAGCCCAGCTCACGAGCGGGATGTTGTTCCGCGCAGGCGTGACGATGGTGACCTCGACTCCACGGGTGGCGCATAGCTTCAGCGCGGCCATGAGGGTAACGGGCGGCAGGAAATAGGGCGTCATGATGCACACACGCTCACGCGCGGCATTCAGCGCGGCGAAGAGGGCGATGGGCATGACTTCGAAGTCTTCATCCGGTCCATCGACGATACCCAGCGCGTGAGTCTGCCCTGTTGGTGGCAGATCGTGGAACCATTGCGCCTCATCCAGAGACTCGCCCGAGCAGAAGTGCCAGTCCTCGGCAAAGACGCGCTGCATCTGGGTGACGATGGGACCGGTGAAGCGGAAGTGCAGGTCCTGCACGGCATGGGGTGGATTGCGGGAGAGCATGTTCCCTTCCCGGATGTTCATGCCGCCGGTGAAGGCCAC
>Ga0075152_10002378_pt1 | contig 13328 bp, 12 predicted proteins | sample JI61114C2DNA_FD_70964 | JGI IMG/M metagenome (GOLD analysis project Ga0075152, IMG submission 70964) | Wastewater effluent complex algal communities from Wisconsin, to seasonally profile nutrient transformation and Carbon sequestration -... | ecosystem: Engineered > WWTP > Effluent > Algae...
TCGGTGGCGCTGGGCGTGGGCGGGCAGTGAGGGCGGTGTCCGGCGAGCGAACGACATGGGTAGTCAAGCGCGACGCCGGGGTGCGCGGCCTAAGGGAGGAGTAAGGATGGTCAATGAGCGGATGTTCCAGACGACAAGCGTCCTCAAGGGCGACTTCGTGTACTACCCGCGGAAGACGAACGTGGGCGGCATGAATTTCTACACCGTCGGCCAGCTCTACGAGCATCTCCGGTCGCGCTCCCCGGCCGATTAGCTCGCCTTGGTGGGCGTGGCCGCGGGCAGGTTGGGCACGCTGGGCGCGGACCGCAAATACTCGACGACGTTGAACCGGGTCCTGTCCAGCACCGAGTGGGGCTGGTACACCGCGTGCCGCGACAAGTACCGTCAATCGTATCCCGAGGAGTCGGTGGCGGCCATCATGACGCGCTGGACGGAGAAGTACGAATCCGAGGCCGCGCTGATCGAGCCCGTCAACGCTAGCGGTGCGGCGAGCGTGCTGTCGGTCTGGATCTGCGCCCCGGACCTCTCCGCGACCCCCACGTTTCCGGACTGCCTCATCAACTGCGCGAGGAAGGCCGACGCCTTCGCCGCGGACTTCGTCAAGTTCGTCCTCGCCGTCGCCAGCCTGGGCGGCGAATCCTCATGAGCACAAACCTCGAGCACGTCGACGCCGCACGCTGGCGACACCGGCGCGTGAGCGCCGCGAACGGATCTCTTCAGGAGGGTGATGGATATGTTCAGCATCAAGTTCGGTGAACCACACAGCTCGCTTCCACTCGTGGTCTCTCCGGTCGCAAACTACGTGGCGACCGATCCCGCGGCGAACGTGGCGGCCTTCGCCGTCAACGGGACCATAAACGGGCTCAACCAGGCGCTGAAGAAGATCAACAGCACCCTCAGCAGCGCCTACAGCGTGAAGAGAGAGCTGGATTACGAGATCGGCAGGAACCCCCTCGCCGCCAACGCCTTTAAGTCGATGTTCGACAACATCTGTGCGCAAGGGCTGCAGGAGGTCAACGAGTACAACAATCTGCGCAGCCAGACGCTGCGCGCCCTCGTCGACGCGTGCGCGACGCTGAGCGTCCCCCCGCCCACGCACGGCGGAACGCCCGAGGTGAAGATTGTGTACTGTCTGAAGTGAACGACACAGTGACCTGGCCGCCGCCGACCTCGGCGCTGATCCGCACGCTCGCCGCCGCGATTCACGACGACGCCGGGTCACCGCGCGCGGGCGACGGCGAGGCCGCGCAGGAGCACCTCGTCGAGGCCCTCGCGGACCCCGGCGAGGGTGCGCTCGACGGGCACGGTCGGGCGCACGCCGAGGCCGTGGAACTGGCCGCCGTCGTGGCGGATCGCGCGGAGCCCGGTGAACATGACCTCGACGGCGCCGGGGAGGTAGATGTGGCGGACGTTGCCATTGGCGCCCTACGACGGCGAGCCCACGATCTCGCCGAGGTGGTAATGCTCGACGGTGCACGCCCAGGACCGTGCCCCCCAGAAGGCCGCCAACGCCACGGAATCGTGCAGTGCGCCCGCAGCGCCCTCCGCGAGGAGGACGCACGGTGCCTGTGGTCATTCCATGATCAGTTCGGTTGGCAACTCCGCCGACGTGAATGGACCGAAGAGGCGCTGTTGCCCGCTGCGCCATTCGGTTCCGCGGCCTGATCCGGCCGGCCGCTCGACGAGGAAGTGAACTCCTTGCAACTCGTGCGGCAGGAGCCACTCCACGTCGCTATCCAGGGCGACCGGTGGAAATTGTCTCGACCCCAGGGACACGGGCTCGCCCTCGGGACCCACCGGAGGCGGGCCGAAGAACATGGCCACCCTGACCTCGCCCGGCGGCCTTCCGTCGGCCGCGCGCACCCGCATGCGATGCGTCATCAATCGATCGCGCAAGTCGATCACCCTCAGGTCGATCTGGCCCGCCTGATTGACCTCGGGTAGGTCTCTGGCGTCGACCCGGTAGACTTCGCTGCCCGCCATCACCGTGACGCTGATCAGCGTCTCTCTGAAAGTGTGGGAAAAGAGCCCTCGTTCATCGAACAGTACCCACGTGGTACGAGGCTCGCCACCGCCTGGCGCGGTGCGCACCAACACCTCGACCCCGCGGCTGCCGGATCCGGTTGGCAACAGCAATTGTCCGACCAAGGTCTGTTCGAGCGGAACCCGTTGCTGGGTGCCTGCCGCCTCCCTCCGGCACCCGCATGCCACGGCGAAGAGGAGGAGCACGGCGAGGGGAGCTGTGGCTCGTGAGTTCATTCCCGAGTTTACCTGCTCCCTGAGTCCGCGTGTGGGCTAAGATCTCCGGATGGGTGGGAGAGTCGCGAAGTCGAAAGCCAGGAAGCGGAGTCCGCACGTCACGAAGCTCGACCAGCTCGCGGCGAAGCTGGCGAGGACGACCGAACCCGAGGCCCTCGGCGCACTCGCGCGGGAGTTTCACTCGGTGCACTACTCGCTCGGTCACGACATCCCCGCGATCATGAACAACCCGGGGATCGTCGACCGCGCCATCCGCGGAGAGGTCGACGCCAACGAGCGCGCATCCGCGGTGTATGCGAGCGCCGGCAACATCCGCCTCGCGCTGCTTCATCTGTTCCAGGGTCTCGACGTGTTCCCCGGTGCCGTCGAACGCGAGCGGCTCGCGGCCGGCATCGCAGCGTTGCTCGACACCCACGGCCCGGTCTGGGCGACGCAGCTGCGCAGCGAGCTCGCGGCGTTGCCCGTCGTCGACGACGAGCTGGAGGCGCGCCAGCAGTTTTACGAGGTGGTCTCGCGGATCAAGGGCGCGCTCGACTGGGAGCGCTTGCCTCGCGGCGCGGCGACCTGAGTGTCGATGGTCAGGAGTCGCTGCCGGGCGACGCATGGGCGCCCCCGGGACCTACGGCAGACCGGGCCGGCGTCCGCGAGCCGGGCAGGGAACGCGGGGCGGGCCACTCAGCGGATCGGCGCCTGCGCCAGCATTGCCGCGCGAGCATTGCCGCGCGGGCGATCAGCGGCCGACGAGCAGGTCGAACTCGATGCGGCGGTTCCTGGCGCGGCCGGCCGCGCTGCGGTTGGTGTCGATCGGCTCGTCGGGCCCGGCGCCGCGGGTCTGGACGCGGGCGGCGTCGATGCCGTGCTCGACGAGGTAGCGCTTGACCGCCTCGGCGCGGCGGCGCGAGAGGTCGTGGTTGTAGGCGAGGGAGCCGGTGCTGTCGGTGTGGCCGGAGATCTCGACGCGCACCTTTGGGAACTCGAGGAAGACGGCGACGGCGCGGTCGAGCACCGGGCGCGAGCGCGGCTTGATCGTGTCGCGGTCGAGGTCGAAGTAGATGCCGCGGATCACGCCCGTGGGGATCTCGATCGGCACGGTGTCCGGGCAGCCGTCGTCGTCCTCCCAGCCGTTGAAGGTCTCGGGCCGGTCGATGCACTTGTCGACGTCGTCGAGGAAGCCGTCGCCGTCGGTGTCGGGGATCGGGCAGCCGTCCGGCTCGACGCCCGGGTCGTCGGGGCACCGGTCGACGCTGTCGAGGAAGCCGTCGCCGTCGCGGTCCTGCTCGGGGCAGCCGTCGGGCGCGATGCCGGGGACGTCGGGGCACGCGTCCTGCCCGTCCATGAAGCCGTCGCCGTCGCGGTCGCGCTCGGGGCAACCATCGGGCGCGCGGCCGGGCTCGTAGGGGCAGGCGTCGCTGCGGTCGAGGAAGCCGTCGCCGTCGCTGTCCTTCTCCGGGGCCCGACGCGGCTGCTTGCGGCCGAGCACCGTCGAGAAGCCGAGCAGCACCTCGGAGTAGCTGGTCGCGCCGGCGTCGACCTCCTTGCGCGCGGCGACGTTGGCCCGCACGTCGAGGCGCAGCAGGCTGCGCTGGCCGAGGAACAGCTTCACGCCGCCGCCCATGTGGGTCATCGGGTCGAAGTCGTTGCCGAGCGCGCCGGTGGTGCCGAAGCCGCCGCTGCCGAGCACGACGAAGGGGGCGACGCGCCAGAACGGGAGCTGGGCGACGAGGTGGGCGCGCGCGCTGAAGAGGGTCGCGCGGGCGCCGGGGCGGCCGTCCTCGACGATGCGGGTGGGCATGAGCGCGCCCTCGAGCTCGCCGCCGAGGAAGCGCAGCGGGAAGTAGGCGAGGCGCAGGCCGAGGTCGGGCGCGGCGGTCTGATAGGGGCGCCAGAACTCCTGGCCGTCGCGCCGGGCGTCGCGCTGCTTGTAGGGGTCGAAGAGCTCGTGCGAGTTCGCGGCGGGGAACAGGACGCCGGCGAAGACGCCGAGCTCGAAGGTGTTGCGCTCGGGCGTGCAGCGACGGATCCACTCGAGGTCGCGGCGGTCCTGACAGCGGGTCGGCTCGGTGGCGGTCGCAGTGACCTGTCCCGAGGGACTGGTCGCAGTGACCTGTCCCGAGGGACTGGTCGCAGTGACCTGTCCCGAGGGACCGGTCGAAGTGACATGTCCCGAGGGACCGGTGCTTCTGTCCGAAGGGGCAGGTGTGGCCGGGCTGCTCGGTCCGGGGGCCGGCGGCGCGTCGGCGCGGGCGAGCGGCGCGGCGGCGAGGGTCGCGAGGGCGACGAGCCACCGCAGCACGCCCGGGGTGACCGACAGGAGGGGCGCGCGGGTGACGATGAGCTTGCTTCGAGTCATTGCGTCGGGTGAAGTACCGACCCCCCTCCGGTCGATCGGTGGGGTGACCGCGGAGTTGTGCGGGCGCGCTGGCGCGCGGCGGGGCCGCGACGCTCAGTCGGCCGGCAGGTCGGGGCAGCTGCGCTGGTACGCGCGCTCGCCGATGTGCCGGGCCCAGGCGTCGGGCCCGAGGTTGCGGCCGGCGCGGGCGCAGGCCTCGGCGAGCTGGACGGGGAGCTCGACGGGCATGACGCGCGCGAGGCCGTCGGCGCCGGCGGTGAGGGCGAGGCGGCCGTCGGGGCTGAAGCTGCCGAGCCAGAGCGTGTGGTCGGCCCCGCCCGGGGCGCCGTGCTGCGGCAGGAGCAGGGCCTGGTAGCCGTCGCCGTCGCGGCGCCACAGGCGGGCGGTGCCGTCGGAGGAGGTGGTGAGGATCGCCAGGCCGTCGGGGCTCGGGGTCGCTACCCACACGGCGTCGGCGTGGCCGAGCAGTAGCATCGGCGAGCCGCCGTCAACGGGCCAGATGCGGGCGGTGCCGTCGGCCGAGGCGGTGAGGATCGCGCGTTGTTGCGGGAAGGGGCGGACCTGCCAGATCGGGCCCTGGTGGCCGCGCAGGACCAGAGGGGCGCTCGGATCGGGGAGGCTCCAGACCCGCGCGGTCGCGTCGTCGCCGGCGCTCAGCAGCTGGCGGCTGTCGGCGGTGAAGGCCAGGCTGCGCACCGGCCCGGTGTGGCCGGTGAGGGTGTCTGAAAGGACAGGTGGCGGCGTGTCCTCGGCGAGGGAGGGCTGAAACCAGAGGCGCACGAGTCCGTCGTCGCCGGCGGTCGCCAGGTGGGCGCCGTCGGGCGCGAAGGCGAGCGCGCGCACCGGGCCGGTGTGGCCGGTGAGGACATGCGTCGTGTTCGGGACGCCGTCCTGCGCGATGCCCACGAGGTGGACGCGGCCGTCGTCGGCGGCGAGGGCGAGGCGGTCCCGGTTCGGGCTCCACTGCAGCTCGAGGAGCGGGGCGCCGCGCTCGGCCGCGGCGGGCAGGGTGGCGAGCAGGGTGGGCGGCGCGCTGTCGAGGGACCACAGGCGGGCGAGGCCGTCGGCGCCGGCGGTGGCGAAGTATCCGCCGTCGGGGCTGAAGGCGGCGGCGATCGAGCTGCCCTCGCGATGACCGCGGAGCACGATCGGCGGGCGAGGGTAGCGCGGCCAGAGGCGCGCGGTGCCGTCCATGCTGGCGGTGGCGATCGTGCGGCCGTCGGGGGAGAAGCTGGCGTGCTCGAGGCCGGCGGCGTGGCCTCGCAGCAGGTCGGGGTCGTCGCCGAGCTGCCAGCGGCGGGCGCTGCCGTCGGCCGAGGCGCTGAGGACCCGGCGGCCATCGGCGCTGAAGCGGGCGTTGACGACGCTGCCGCGGTGGCCGTGCAGGACCAGCGGCGGCCCGGGCTGGTCGAGCTGCCAGACCCAGACCGGCCCGCCCGCGGGTGTCCCGAGGAGCAGGTTGCGATCCGGGCCGATGCGCACGCCCCCGAGCAGCTCCGCGTGGCCCGGCAGCGGCGTGACGGCGCTGCTGCCGTCGCGCTCCCAGACGCGGGCCGTCTCGTCCGTCGAAACGGTGATGAGCTGGGATCCATCGGCGCTGAAGCTGGCGGCGTAGACCTCTCCGGTGTGGCCGCGCAGGCGCAGCGGCGGACCGCCGCGCAGCGGCACGATCGCGGCGCTGTGATCCGCCGAGGCGAGCGCGACCTCGCGGCCGTCGGGGCTGAACTCCGCCGTCCACAGGCCGCGACGCGCCGGGTCGCCGGCCGGGAGTCGTAGGATACGCGGCGAGCCGCCGCGGACGGGCCACAGTCGGGCGCTGCCGTCGGCCGACGCGGTCAGCAGCTGCGTGCCGTCGGGGCTCCACACGGCGCGGCGCACCGGGCCGGTGTGCCCGCGCAGCAGCTGCGGCGCGACGTCCGGGCGCAGCACGACCGCGAGGTCGCCCGCGCGCGCGAGCAGGGCGCGGCCGTCCGGCGACCACTCGAGGTCGCGCAGGTCGAGGACGGGGCTGTCCCAGCGGACAGGTGCTTCGATGATGTCCTCGGGGACAGGTGATATGTCCTTGGAAACAGGTGTGGTAGTTACGATGGTCCTGTCCGCGGGGACAGGTGTGTGAGTTGCGATGGTCCTGTCCGCGGGGACAGGTGTGGTGGTTGCGCCGGGGAGGGTCCAGACCAGCGCGCCGGGGCCGACGAGGGCGGCGAGGCGGGCGGGGTCGGGGCTGAAGGCGAGCGAGTGGATGGGCTGGCCGTCGGCGGGGCGCAGGGGGATCGGGCGTCGCGGGTCGGCGGTGGCCCACAGCGTGACGGCCCCGTCGCGCTCGCCGGTGGCCAGCCAGCGGCCGTCGGGGCTCTCGGCGACCGCGTTGATGACGGCCGCGCCCGGGCGCAGGAAGGGCCGGCTGCGCGCGCTGTCGAGGGCGTCGAGGAGCGCCTGCTCGGCCGCGAGCAGCGGTGGATCGCCGCTGCGGGTGTGCACGGCGACGGCCTCGATCGCGAGCAGCAGGCGGAGCACCGGGTCGCGCCCGGCCTGGAGGTCGGCCTGGGCGGCGAGGCGGCGGGCCTCGCCGCGGCGCTGCTCGGCGTCGGTGTCGGCGCGCGCGCGCGCGGCCTCGGCCTCGGCGGCCGCGGTGCGCGTGCGCTGGGCGGCGAGGTCGGCGGCCTGCTGGCGCGCGCGGAGCTCGAGCAGGCCGAGCACGCCGAGCGTGAGGATCGCGAGGCCGAGGACCGCGAGCGCGGCGCGGCGACGCCAGCGGGTCGGGTCGCGGGAGAGCGCGAGGAGCAAGGGATCCATCGCCGGCCAGCGGGCGGCGGGGTCCGCGAGCAGGCCGCGCTCGACGACCCGCTGCAGCCACGTGGGCACCTCCGCCGGGCGAAGGCCGCGGGCCGGGACGCCGCGCTCGATCGCGGCGCGCAGGACCTCGGGCTGCTCGCCCGTGAACGGCCGCACGCCGTGCAGCGCCTCGTGCAGCGCGGCGCAGAAGCTGAAGACGTCGCTGCGCAGGTCGGCCTCGCCGCCCGCGAGCTGCTCGGGGGCCATGTACGCCGGGGTGCCCAGCACCGCGCCTGGCGTGGTCAGGCGCGCCGGGTCCGGCGAGGCGAGGGTGGGGCCCTGGCCGAGCAGCGGGTCCGACCCGGGGGCAGGTGACCGTGAGCCGGCGCGAGGAAGGACTTCGTCGGCGTCCGGTTGCGAGCCCGGGCGGTCGGATGTCTGAAGGGACAGGTCATGGTGAGGCGGCGGGGCGGAGGGGTCCGGGTCCGTAGCTGTCCTGAGGGACATGTCACTGCGGTTGAGCGGCACGCGGGCGAGGCCGAAGTCGAGGACGCGGGGGCGCTGGTCCTCGTCGCCGACGAGCACGTTGTCGGGCTTGAAGTCGCGGTGGACGAGGCCGCGGGCGTGGGCTGCGGCGAGGCCCCGGCCGGCCTGCAGGTACATGGCGACGGTGTCTTGCCAGGGGCGTGGGGTCCGGGTCTGCCAGGCGCGCAGGGTCTCGCCCTGGATGAACTCCATGGCGAGGTAGACCTGGCCCTGATATTCGCCGACCTCGTAGACGTGGACGACATTGGGGTGGGAGAGGCGGGCGAGGGCCTGGGCCTCGCGGCGGCTGCGTGCGCTGGCGTCGGGGTCATCGCGGCCTGGGCGGACGAGCTTGATGGCGACCTTGCGGCCGAGCTGCTCGTCGTAGGCGGCATAGACGACGCCCATGCCGCCGGCGCCGATCCTTCGCAGCACGGCGAAGCGGCCGACGCGGGTGGACTCGGCGGGTGCGCCGAAGAGGCGGGCCTTCAGGTCGGCGCGCGCGAGCTGGTCGGCGAGGGGAGGAGCGGCCGGCGCGGGCACGGTGCGATCGCGCGCGGCGTCGGGGTCCTCGGCGGGCATCGGCCCCCAATGTAGCGGAAAGCGGTCACTGCCAGCCCTGCTGGCGGCGCAGCTCGAGCGCCCAGACGTCGAGCTGCTCGGGGGTCACGGCGGCGAGCTGGGCGGCGTGGACGGGGGCGCGGGCGAGGAGCAGCGCGACGCGCTCGCGCAGGCGCTGCTTGCCGCGGGCGAGGCGGCCGCGCACGGTGCCCTCGGGGAGCCCGAGCACGGCGGCCAGCTCGCTGCCCGAGAGGCCCTCGAAGTACATCAGCTCGAGCACGACCTGGTCCTCGACGGGGATCTCCCGCAGGGCCTGGACCAGGCTCTGGGCCTCGCGCTTGTGCGCGATGATCGAGCTCGGCGAGGCGGCCTCGAGCTCCTGCACGCACACGCTAGCGAAGTCGAGGGCCTCGCTGTGGCGCTTGTAACGGGCCCGGATGTACTTGCGCAGCACGTTCTGGGCGATCGCATAGAGATACTGGCGGACGCTGGCGTCGCCGCGGAAGCGGTCCTTGCCGGTGGTGCAGCCGAGGAAGGTCTGGCCGACCAGCTCGGCGACGTCGTCGTCGCTGCAGACCTTGTTGCGAAAGAAGCGGGTGATCGCGTCGAAGTGGCGGTCGACCAGCTGGTTACCGGCCTCGCGGTCGCCGCCTTGCCAGGCCTGGAGGAGCTCCGCGTCGCTGCGCACGCGCAACATCGTACGCGAGGCGGCGCGGCTTGGGGAGCGCGGATGACGGGGTGCTCGCGCTCGTATACCCTGGCGAGATGTTGCCGGATCTGGTCGCTGCGCTGGCGCTCGCGTTTCCGATCGTCGCGGCCGCGCCGGGCGTGGAGGGGCCGTGCCCGGGGTACTACGACGATCCCTGCGAGGACGTCGCGCGCTGGGTCTCGCTCCAGGCCCACAACGCCGACAAGATCCCCAGCGACGGCGTGCTGGTGCTGCAGGGGGCCCATCCCGGCCTCTGGGACGAGAGCGTGACGACGAGGGTGGACGTGCAGATCGAGCTCGATCTCCAGCCGGTCACCGGCGTGCTCGAGCTTGGCCCTGTGCGAGGCGTTCTGGTGTGGCGCCCGGACGCGCCGTGGATCCCCGGTGCGCCCTACCATTTCAGCGTGACCGCGACGCCCGCCGATGACGGATCGGATTGCGGGCCACCGACGCTCACCGCCAGCGGCGACCTGACCGTCGACAGCGAGCCGGGTGCTCCGCTCAAGGTCCCGGTGCTCGCCGCGGAGGTGAGCGTTTATCTCAATCAGAACATTGGCCTCGATAGCATGGCCTGCTGCGAGGGCGAGGCACCGGCGGCGCACCTCACCAATTGCGGCTACGACGGCGTCGTCTGGGACCCGGCGGTGTGTACGTCGATTCGCGGGACCGGCTTTCTATCGGTGATATTCACCGGGCTTCCCGCGGCCGAGGGACCCGCGGCGCAGCAGATTGTATACACCCGCAAGGCCGACGGGCTGGCAGATCGCAGTCTGTTCGAGCCGGTCTTCGGCGTCGAGCTGCCGGGGCCGTTTTGCGTCGAGCTCGAGGCACGCGACCTCGCCAGCGGCAAGCTCACCACGAGCGGCAGGCAGTGCTTCGGCGAGGATGTCGCCGACAAGCTCGGCTCGCAGCCGATCGAGCCGCCCGAGGAGCTGACCTGCTCGCTGCAGCGCTGCGAGCCGACCGAGTTCGGGTGGGACCTCGAGCGATGTATGCCCCACGAGCCGCCGACGGGCGAGGCCGATGCCGCGGGTGAGGGCGAGGGTCGCGGATGTGGTTGCGTCGTGAGCAGCGCGGGCGACACGGGGCTGCTGGCGCTCATCGGGCTGCTCGGCCTGGCTCGTCGTCGGCGCGTGAGTGGTCGCCGGGCATAGGCGCGGAACGATAGTCGGACACTGGTCCGCAGCCGTATTGCGTCGAATTCGCGGCCCTGGACCTCGCCAGCGGCAAGATCACCACGAGCGGCGAGCGCTGCTTCGGCGATGACGTCGCCGACCAGCTCGGCCCGCAGACGATCGAGCCGCCCGCTGCGCTCACCTGCCCGCTGCAGCAATGTGAGGTGACCGAGTCCAGCTGGGACCTCGAGCGCTGCAGGCCCTACGGGCCGCAGCCGGGCGAGGCCGAGGCCGAGACGGCGGGCGAGGATACGGGCGAGGATACGGGCGAGGATACGGGTGAGGCCGACGCTGCGGGTGAGGGCGGCGAGGCCGGATGTGGCTGCGTCGTGAGCAGCGCGGGCGACACGGGCCTGCTGGCGCTCATCGGGCTGCTCGGCCTGGCTCGTCGTCGGCGCGTGAGTGGTCGCCGGGCATAGGCGCGGGACGACCGTCGGACACTGGTCCGCAGCGATTGCGCGAGGGGGGGCATGGGAGTTTGATCGCGGGGATTCGCCATGACCGTTGTAACAACGGTCGTTGCGCGGGGACCAAGGAGATCCATGCTCACCGTCCGCGTGCATCCCTCTCTTCTCCGAAGCTCCGTCCTCGCCGCGCTCCTGGCGTTGCCCGCCTGCAACATCGTCGTGCTGGGCGACGACACCGAGGGTGGGTCCACCACCTCCGCGACCGACATGACGACGTCGGGGGCGCCGACCGGCGGCGGCATGGAGGAGAGCGGGAATGTGCCGACGACCGGCGACCCGACCGGTGATGTCGAGTGTGACTTCGCCGGCGCGGTCCAGCCGATCTTCACGGCGAGCTGCAGCTGCCACGGCGGCCCGCAGCCGGCGCAAGGCCTGTCGCTGGTCGAGGGTTCGGCCTACGCGGCGCTGGTCGGGGTCGCCAGCGCGCAGCAGCCGGACACGTTGCGCGTGCAAGCAGGTGCGCCCGACGCGAGCTACCTGATCCACAAGCTCGAGGGCACCGCGGCGGTCGGAGCTCGCATGCCGCTCGGTGGTGAGCTCGACGCGGCGCAGATCGACACGATCGCGGCGTGGATCGCCGCCGGGGCGCCCGAGGTGGAGACGTTCACGTGTCCTGGCGGGGCGACCGGTGACGTGGGCGCCGTGGCGATCGATGTCGACGGGCCGATCCAGGTCCAGGTCGGCGAGATCGTCGCGGTCGAGGCGCTCGTGACGACGCCCGGCGGCGAGCCGCTTCCGGACGCCGCGCTGACGTGGTCGAGCAGCGCCGAGCTGGCGCTCTACGTCGACGGCAGCGGCGTGCTGCTCGGGGTGTCGCCCGGGACCGCCGAGCTGCGTGCGCACAGCGGCGGAGTCGACAGCGCGCCGATCATGGTCGAGGTCGTCGCGCATGTGCCGGCGGCCGCGACCTTCACGCAGGTGCGCGCGGTGACCGATGCGGGCTGCGCGGTCGCGGGCTGCCACGTCGACGGGGTCGAGCCCGGCGACCTGCGCTTCGACCGCGAGCCGGACAAGTTGTGGGAGAACCTGCTCGAGGACGGCTCCGAGGAGGTCCCGGGGCTCGCGCGCGTCGAGGCGGGCGCGCCCGAGGCGAGCTACGTGGTTCAGAAGCTGGTCCAGCGCGCGCCCGCGGTCGGCGGGCAGATGCCGCTCGGCGGCGGGCCGCTGGCGGCGGAGGAGGTCCAGGTGATCGTCCGCTGGATCCTCGCTGGCGCGCTCAACGATTGATGGGGGCCTGCTCGCGGATGATATCGGTGGGAAGGACGCTGATATGCGCTGCCCGCTGATATATGGTGTGATCGCTATCCGGCGCTGAGGACCACGACCGGGCAATGTGCGTTCTTCAGCATGCTTTCGACTCGATGGCCGAAGAAGGCGCGGGCGCTGACGGCTCGGAGGCTGCTGCCGATGACGATGAGGTCATAGTCGCCCTCGCGGGCCATCTCCAGGATCAGCTCCTCGGGGCGGGCGCCCTCGAGGACGACGGTGTCGATGGTGGCGCCGAACTTGCGGCCGCGCTCGGCCTCGCGGGCGACGATCTGGTCGCCGAGCTCGCGGGGGCGGCCGGTCTCGATGTCGTTGGCGTCGGTGCGCGAGATGTGGACGATGGTGAGGGTGGCCTTGGTGCTGGCGGCGAGCACGGAGGCGAGCTCGACGGCGTTCTTGCTGTATTCGGTGCCGACGGTCGGGGCGAGGATCTTCTTGGGCGACCAGACGCGGAAGGGCTCGGGCTTGCCGGCGCCGCCGGGGGGCTCGCGGACGATCAGGGTCGGGCAGGGGGCCTTGCGCACGACCTCGTCGACGATGCCGCCGAGCAGGGTCGCGGAGTCGGGGCCGCGGCGGTTCTCGCCGAGCACGATCAGCTCGTAGTCGCGGTCGGCCTCGACGAGCACCTGCTCGGCGGGGCGGGGGTCGGAGATCAGCTTGAGCTCCGGGCGGTTGTTCTTGAGCAGGCGCAGCGGCCGGGCGATGCGGGCGAGGGCGAGGTCGCCGACGCGGGCGTAGCGGCGAGCGCGGCTGCCCCAGACCTGATACCAGGCGCTGTGGATCGCCTGCGGGCGGACATAGACGGCGGTGCACTCGACCGGCTGCTCGTGGCTGAGGTAGCCGATGATCTGGGCCGGGAGGTCGACGGAGTGGGCGCTGCGGGTGACGAGCATGACGCGGCGGATCTGGCGGATGAAGCTGTTGGCGTTGACGGCCTCGGTCTCGAGGCGTTTGGCCTCGTGCTCGCCGATCTTCACGCGGCCGAGGCACCAGCGCAGCATCGGCGGGGCCATCAGCGAGGTGACGATCGCGACCATGACGATGATCGAGTACATCTCGACGGTGAGGATCCCGAGGCCGAGGCCGACGGTGGCGACGACGATCTCCATGGCGCCGCGGGCGTTCATGCCGAAGCCCATGGCGAGGCGCTCCCAGTGCGAGAGGCCGGCCATCCAGGCGCCGAGGTACACGCCGGAGATCTTGCACGCGCAGGCGAGGCCCAGGACCTGGAGGCCGATGATCGC
>Ga0075152_10002381_pt1 | contig 13318 bp, 9 predicted proteins | sample JI61114C2DNA_FD_70964 | JGI IMG/M metagenome (GOLD analysis project Ga0075152, IMG submission 70964) | Wastewater effluent complex algal communities from Wisconsin, to seasonally profile nutrient transformation and Carbon sequestration -... | ecosystem: Engineered > WWTP > Effluent > Algae...
ATTATCTTCTGCTTTTAACAGGATGGTAAAGCAAATAGATCGTCAGCAGCGAGATTTAGTCGTGGCGCAGCGTGCTCTTGCTTGGTCGGATGTGGCCAGGAGGGTGGCGCATGAGATTAAGAATCCTCTGACTCCCATTCAGCTCTCGGCGGATAGATTGCTTAAGAAATTTAAGTCTGAAGTAAAAGATGAAGTAGCTTTTGAGAAATATGTTAATAATATTATTAAACATTCTAATGATATCAAGATGATAGTTTCGGAGTTTGTTAATTTTGCAAGGCTTCCTTCGCCTGAGTTTTCTAAAGGTGAGATAGTATCCATGATTACTCAGTTAGTTGGGTCTAGGAGGTTAATTAATGAAGATATTTCCTATCAATTTATTTCGAACGTTGATTCATTTGAATTAGTTTGTGATGTGGCGCAAATTAACAGGGTTATAATAAATCTATTGCAAAACTCCGAAGATATGTTTGCAAAAGAAAAGAAGAAAAAGCAAATTCTTGTCGATATTATGATTGAAGGAAATATTGTAAATATCTCTATTTTGGACAATGGGCCTGGTTTTGATGAGGAAGTTCTTGAAAATGCTACAAAAGCATATTTTACAACCAAGGCTAAAGGGATGGGGCTTGGGCTCGCGATTGTTGATCGTATTGTTCAAGATCACTCGGGGGTGCTAGATATTTCGAATAGAAAAGAAGGGGGTGCGGCTGTAAAGTTAACTTTTGATGCGCTAGAGTTAAATACAAAGTTAAAGTAAGTGTTGCGAATTATTAATTTTTTAACCTTTTTGCAAAAAAACTATACAATATGTGGCATAAATGCTATTATTTATGTTGATTTATCTTTTTTATAAGGATACTTTACTATCTAGGGAGTGTAAAAGTTCTTACTTGTTGAAGTGAGTATACCAAAGATATTTCAAAATTTGGTATGAATAAAAAATAATGTTATTTTGTTTGGGGATTGGGGCTATGGCATTGGATATTCTTGTAGTAGACGACGAAGCAGATATTAGAGATATAATATCTGATATTTTGAAAGATGAAGGGTTTTCCAGTCGGACTGCTGCAAATAGTACGCAAGTATTTAAAGCTATTTCTGAAAAAACTCCAAGTGCTATAATATTAGATATATGGTTGCAGGGTAGCGAGCTTGACGGGCTTGGAATTTTGGAGATTGTTAAAAAACAATATCCTTTAATGCCGGTTATTGTTATTAGTGGTCATGGTACTATTGAGACCGCGGTAAGTGCTATTAAGATGGGAGCTTATGATTATTTAGAAAAGCCATTTACTCATGACAAGCTAATGATTATCTTAAAAAGAGCTTGCGAGGCTGCAAAATTACGTCGTGAGAATATAGACCTTCGCTCAAAAGTTATTGATAAAACAGAATTTGTTGGAACCTCTTCGATTGTCACGAAACTTAAAGGAGAAATTGAAAAGGTGGCTCCCACCTCTGGCCGGGTTATGATTCACGGTGGTATTGGTAGTGGTAAGGAGCTTACGGCCAGGTTAATACATAAAAAATCAAAAAGAAATAGTGGGCCGTTTATAGTATTTAGCCCAACTTCTATGTCAACAGCAAAGATTCAGCAAGAATTATTTGGCGATGAAGAAAAACAACAAGAAGGAGCTAGTGTTTTTGATAAAAGAATGAGCGTTTTGGAAGCGGCGCATAATGGTACTTTATATATAGATGAGATCGGTGATTTATCATTGGTTATACAAAATAAGTTGCTTAAATTCTTAAAAGATCAAACTATAATTAAAAGCAATAAAGCTATAAAGCTTGATGTAAGACTTATTACTTCTTCCACTAAAGATATGCAAACAGAAATTTCTCAAGGAAAATTCAGGCAAGACTTATATTTTAGATTGAACGTTGTGCCGCTATATGTAGCAAGTTTAGCCGATCGAAAAGAAGATATACCAATGCTCGTGAAATATTTTGTTAATCAACTCTCTAAATTTTCCGGTTTAAAAGAAAGAGACTTTTCAGAAGAAGCGATAGCGGCATTGCAGGCGTATAATTGGCCAGGAAATGTCAGGCAGCTCCGCAATGTTATTGAGTGGACTTTGATTATGAATCCACCGGTTTCCGGGGTTGCTGAAAAAATAAAATCTGATATGCTTCCGCCGGATGTGATAAACAATAGTGTTAATATCTCCAAGCCTGATACTAATCTAGATATGATGTCTATGCCCCTGCGTGAGGCGCGCGAGGTGTTTGAGAGGCAGTATCTGTCGGCTCAAATGAACAGATTCAATAATAACATATCCAAAACCTCTACTTTTGTTGGTATGGAAAGATCGGCATTGCACAGAAAACTTAAAATGCTGAGTATTCATGCGGCTAATAGCAAGCTTGGAGAAAAAGAATTTGATATGGCGTGAGGGGGTGTGGGGTGTCATCCCGGGCTGGAGGGTGTCTCTGTCATCCCGGGCCAAAGGACCCGGGATCCAGCTTTTCCTTAAATGGTGTCATGGATCCCGGATAGAAAGACTTACATAGGAGCGCTAAGAAGCGCTGTAAGTCATAACTTCCGGGGTGACATTCTTTTCAATATTTTATAATCTAATTAATCTTATGAAAAATTTAGCTTTTCTATGTTTGTTGTTTTTAGTTAATGCTTGTAGCGATAGTAATGCTCCGAGCGCAAATATGCTGTCGGAGAAAGAAAGCGTTCAGATAAAGGAATATATAGTAAAACAACTTTCTGGGAAGCAAGCTGTTGATATCAAAAAAACGTTTGGTACTAATTTAAGAGGTCTTAAGTTAGCCGGAGCTAACTTAGCAGGAAGTGACTTGTCCGGAGTTGATTTATCTGATTCAGAAATAGCGAGAGTTGATTTTTCAGGCTGTAATTTGAGTGGGGCAAAGTTGCAAGGAGCTACGATTCAAGAAAGCGATTTTAGTAATGTAGTATTTGAGAATTTTAGCGCTCAGCATGTTGATTTTCAGGCATCTATATTTAATAAAACAAAATTTATCAATGCTAATTTTTCTGGTTGCAACTTTGAAGAAGCTGATTTTACCGGGGCTGTGATTAAAGGCTCGAGATTTGACGGGGCTGGGCTTGTAAAAGTAATTATGCAGGATGCAGTAATTGAAAATGCAAGTTTTCAAAAAGCAAATTTAGTGTCTTCTAATTTTATAGGTGCCACTATTACCAATTCAGCTTTTTTTGGAGTTGATATGAGAAAAGCCAATTTGTCCAAAATTACAGCAAAATCTTGCAGTTTTGAATCGTCTGATTTAAGCGAGTTTGAGGCAAAAGGAGCTGCTTTTGCCAACGTAGATTTTAGTCAAACTATTTTGGATGATGTGAAATTGGCTGACGACACAAAATTCGATTCTTGTCTTTTTCCGAGTTCTTCATTTAAGCGAGCGTACCTCGAAAAAACAATGATTAATAACTGCAATATGAATGATTCGGTTTTAAGTTCTGCTGTTCTGAAGTCTAGTAAAATACAAGATACTTATTTAAATAATGTAAAATTTACCGGTGCTGATATTTCCGGTTTATATATTGATAATTCTACTATTTTAAATGCTGATTTTGAAAAAGCATCTTTAAAAGAAGTTAAGATTTTAAATTCTAATTTAAGCGAGGCTCGTTTTACCAATAATACTGCTAGCAAGATTGAATTAGTGAACGTTAATCTAGCTAAAAGCTATTTTGAGAATTACAATTTAGAAGATTCTTCTTTTAAAAATTCAGATTTAAGCAAAGTTGTTTTCAAGAATTTATATATAAAGAGAACTGAATTTACGGTAGATAAGCTTGATAAAATAGCTATAATAAACGCGAATTTAGAAGAAGTTGTGTTTAATAACTCGCCAATTGCTAATTCTCAAATAAAAGATGTCTCGAATGTTGCTTCGGTTGTTATTAACTCACCATTGACGCGCAACGTTATGATCAATAATAAAGGGTTGGTGAATTTCATCATTACTGATTCTTATAATTCTATGGATGAATTAATGAATGCTCATGATTTATCAGGTTTAAATCTAGCCTATATGGATTTTAGCGGGCTTGAAGCAAAGCAACAAATTATTTTTACAGGGGCCATTTTGCAAGGAACAAAAATGGTTGGGGCAAAGTTTAAAAATTGTGTGTTTAAAGATGCTGATTTAAGTTTGGCTGATTTGTCAAAAGCTGATTTGTCTGGTAGTGAGATTACTAATAGTAATTTAAAAAGAACTATATTTAATGAAACTGATTTAAGTGGTGCGAAATTAAATAATCTGGATTTCAGAAGAGCATTTGTAACTAAGGTTAATAGCAAAAATGCGGTGCTAAGTGGGGTTGTTGGGCTTGAGGAGTAAGTAAGTGTCATCCTGAACTTGTTTCAGGATCCCAGGAGAAAAAAGTAATGTAACATTTCTCTTGCCTGCTGAGATCCCGAACCAAGTTCGGGATGACTTGCGAGCACTATGTTTCTTCGTGGTTCTTTTAGGTCCTTTTACAAAATAAGACGAACTATGATCATAGGAATTGGGACTGATGTTGTCCAAATAGAGAGGATAGAAAAATTATACGAGAAATTTGGCAATAAATTTTTGTCTAAAAATTATCACGAGCTTGAAATAGAAATATTCCATAAATTAAATCCACAAAAAAAAGTCTTATTTTTAGCTAAGCGATTTGCCGGTAAAGAGGCTGTTGCAAAGGCCTTTGGATCAGGCATTGGTCAGGATTTCAGTTTCAAAGATATTGCTATAATTAACGACAAACTGGGTGCGCCAATTGTCAAAATAGTTGGTGAATCGATGAAAAATAGTGATTATAAAATTCACATTTCCCTTTCTGATGACTATCCTATTGCTCTTGCATTTGCTGTAGTTAGTGACTAGAATGCTGTCATCCCGGGCGCGCAGCGACCCGGGATCCACTTATCTCATAAATGGATCTCGGATAGTAAGACTTACAAAAGAGCGCCAAGAGCGCTGTAAGTCATAACTTCCGGGATGGCGCGATGAACAACAACATAAACAAACATAAAACAAACAAATGTTATTACTAGAAAGTAGACGAAACAACGGCACACTTGATACCATTCATTTTATTGGTATTGGTGGAATAGGGATGAGTGGTATAGCTGAAATTATGCATAATCTTGGCTATAAGGTTCAAGGATCTGATTTATCCCTGAATAACAACACCAAAAGACTTGAGTTGATGGGAATTAAGGTATTTGCTGGTCATGAGGCTCATAATATAAGCAATGTATCTTATGTAGTAGTTTCTAGCGCTATACAAAATGATAATCCTGAAGTGCAGGAGGCAATCTCCAAGAAAATTCCGGTGATAAAAAGAGCTGAAATGCTAGCAGAACTTATGCGTCTTAAATGTTCCGTGGCGGTTTCTGGCTCTCATGGCAAAACCACGACTACATCACTTGTTGCCTGTATGTTTGAGTCAGCAGGGCTTGCTCCAACCGTAATCAATGGTGGTATAATCAATAAAAAAATGACTAATGCCTATGTGGGTTCCGGGGATTACTTAATCGCTGAAGCTGATGAGTCTGATGCTACTTTCATTAAAATCCCTTCAACCATTGCGGTTATTACTAATATTGATCCTGAGCATATGGATTTTTATAAGGATTTTGACAGTTTAATTGCCGCCTTCAAGAGGTTTATAACCAATTTACCATTTTATGGATTCGGGGTTTTGTGCGTTGATCATCCAGTAGTTCGTACTTTAGCTGAAGAAATAACTGAACGCCGAATAATTACTTACGGAATAGAGTCAGCGGACGCGCATATCAGGGCTTATAATATTAAATCAGATACCAAATCTTCAAGTTTTGATGTCGAAATAAATTTACCAAATATAGAAGGTACGACCATAATTGAGCAGATTTCAATTCCAACTCCCGGTAAGCATAATGTCTTAAATTCTTTGGCAGCCATAGCTATTGGTGCTGAGCTTGATTTTGGCATTAAGGCAATTAAAAATGGTTTTAAACATTTTGAAGGTGTAAAAAGACGTTTTACCAAGGTGTGTGAGTATAATGGTGCAGAAATTATTGATGATTATGCCCATCATCCGGTTGAGATCAAGGCAACCTTGGCTACCGCTAAGTCTATAGCTGAAAAAAGAAAGAGCAAAGTGATTGCCATTTTCCAGCCGCATAGATATTCAAGGGTTCATGATTTATTTGATGATTTTACCACCTGTTTTACTGATGCTGATAAGATTTATATGCTCGATATTTATGGTGCGGGAGAAGATAAAATCGAAGGAATTACCAGTAGCGCGCTTATAGAGAAGATGGTATCTTCGGGTACTTCGGTTAAGTTTATAGCTAATCATGAGGATATTGCGAGTATTATTAGGGCAGATGCTAAAAATGGAGATCTGGTGCTTATGATGGGAGCTGGGAGTATATCTTCTTGGGCCTATGGGCTTATAGAGAAGTTATGAGTTTGGTCGAGAGCGCGTTCTTCATCATCCCGGGCGCGTAGCCATTGTCATCCCGGGCGCGTATGCGACCAGGGATCCAGCTTTTTCTTAAATGACAACGTGGACCCGGATAGTAAGCTACGCTAGCGCTAAGCGCTGCTTCTCTAACTTCCGGGATGACAACTATTGGACATAACCACAACCAACAAACAAAAAATAAAAAAATGACAGTAATTACCAGATTCGCTCCATCTCCAACGGGGTATCTACACATAGGCAGCGCAAGAACTGCTTTATTCAATTATCTATTTGCCAAAAAAAACAATGGTAAATTTTTGCTCCGTATTGAAGATACTGATAAAGCAAGGTCTACCCCAGAAGCCACTGAGGCTATTTTTAAATCTTTAAAATGGTTGGGGATAGACCATGATGGTGAAGCAGTTTTCCAATCTGCGCGAGAAGCAAGGCATAGAGAAGCTGCGCATGAGCTAGTTAAAGCTGGCATGGCGTATTTTTGTTTTTCCTCGCAAGAAGAAATTGCAAAACTTCGTGATGAAGCAATGGCTAAAAAAGAGCATTTTATTTTTCATAGCCCATGGCGTGATGCTGATGCTTCAAAATATCCTAAGGATATCAAACCGGTTGTTCGTTTAAAGGTTCTAAGAGAGGGCGTGACAATTGTAAAAGACCTGCTCCAGGGAGATGTGGTAGTACAAAACTCGCATCTTGACGATATGGTTTTGCTCCGAGGCGATGGGACGCCAACCTATATGCTAGCTGTAGTTGTAGATGATCATGATATGGGTATTACGCATATTATCAGGGGTGATGATCACTTAAATAATGCCTCTCGTCAGCAGGTTTTGTATCAAGCTTTTGGTTATGAAATCCCGCAAATGGTGCATATCCCTTTGATTCATGGACCAGATGGGGCCAAACTGTCGAAAAGACATGGCGCGCTTGGGGTGGAGAGTTACCAAGAAATGGGTTATTTGCCGGAAGCGCTATGTAATTATTTGCTACGTCTTGGTTGGTCACATGGTGATGATGAGATTATTGGCCGCGAGCAGGCAATAGAATGGTTTGGAATAGAAGGGCTTGGAAAGTCTCCGGCGCGACTTGATTTTGACAAAATGAAGCATCTAAATGCACAATATTTAAGATGTACAACTAATGATAAGCTTGCTAAAGTGGTAGTTGAAACTATTGAGCAAGAACATAAACTATCATCCCAATCGCAAAATAATATACTAAAAGCTATGGATGGATTAAAGCCACGAGCCGAGCTACTGGTTGATTTGGTTCAAATGGCCTATATGTATGTTATTGATTTGCCTCTGCACATGACCGATGAGGCAAGTCAGATAATAGCAGGTATGAATGAAGGGTTACTTGTGAAAACTCGCGATACGCTTAAGGAGCTTGAGGATTTTTCCAAGGAATCAATTCAGGCGGCATTAAAAGAAATAGCTGAATCTCGCGAAATGAAACTAGGTGAGCTCATGCATTTTCTGCGTCCATTTATGGCAGGAGATGTCAAGTCACCAAGCATTTTTGAAATGATGGAGATTTTAGGCAAAGAGCAAGTGATGGAGAGGATGCAGAGGTAGGGGTGGTGGAGGGGCTCGTCATTGCGAGGCCACGTTAGTGGCCGTGGCAATCCCAGGACTCACGAGATTGCCACGCTTCGCTTACGCTCGCTCGCAATGACGTTCCTCGCGTTCAAGATGACATTTTTTTAAGCATAACAACATGTCCCACCATAACTATACCGAGTTACATAATTTATTTTTTCGGCCGGTAAAAGCATTTTTGTCAATTAATGAAACAGCCCAGAAGGCTTTAGCCCGCCTTGGGATTAATAATCTGAGGGATCTGGTTTTTTACAAACCCGTTTCTTATAATTTAATAAATATTGGGCCAGATCTTAGCAAGGCCAAACATGGAGATTTGGTTCAGGTGGAGGTGGTGCTAGAGGATGTTCTGAGACCTGTTTCAAGAAGATCGCCGCTCAAGATGCAAGTTTCAAATGATACGGGTACCATTACCCTGGTTTTTTTCAATAAAATTCACTCTTTTATATATAGCCAACTTCGTGTTGGCCAAAAATATATCATTGCAGGTAAGATTGAAATTTTTGATCATTCTTTGCAAATCACTCATCCTGAATTTATCTTCAAGAAACCTCTTGCTACTTCTATAATGCCGGTGTATCCGCTTACTTATGGTCTCGTTAATAAGCAACTATATGGTTATATTTGCGAGGGGATAAAGTTGCTTGAGAAAACTTTGAATTGTAGTTTTATGCTGGACCCTTCGCTAGCGCTCAGGACGCCCCAAGATGATAGTTTGTCGCAAAAAAAATACTTATCTGAGTTACTGGAAGAGATTAAGGAATTGCATTTTATCACCTGTCATCCCGAACTTGATTCGGGATCCCGTGAGGCATCACGTTCTTTTCCGGAGATCCCGAATCAAGTTCGGGATGACTATATCCAAAAACTTGCAGCCAAGGAATTATTCGCCAATCAAGCATCGCTTGCAAAAATTAGGGCAGAAGAGCATAGACCTCGGGGCAGGTCTTTTGAGGTTTGTCATCCTGAGGAGCCCGAAGAGGGGCGTCAGGACCCAGCCTTGCTTTCTTTAAATCATAAGAAAGGGCTGGGTCCTGACGGTCGCATAAGTATGTTCCCTCAGGATGACGAGGTACTACTGACGTTTCCGCCGGATGTCACGCACCATCAAATACTTACCAAACTAGGCTTTGAGCTCACATCTGGTCAACAACAAGCCATAAACGAGATCCAGCAAGACCAAGCTTCTCCAATGCAAATGATGCGTCTTCTGCAGGGCGATGTTGGGTCCGGTAAGACTTTAGTGGCGCTGCTTACCATACTAAATGTGGTAAAATGTGGCGCCCAAAGTACGCTCATGGTACCAACAGATTTACTTAGCGCGCAGCATTATCAGTTTTTTTGCGGGGCGCTTGAGGATACCGGCATTAAAGTGGCCTTGTTAACCGGAAAAACACCGGCTAAACAAAGAAAACAAATACAAGCCGATTTGCTCTCTGGTGAAATCAATATCCTAATCGGCACACATGCCTTGTTTCAAGAGGGGGTTGAGTTTAAGGACTTAGGATATATCATAATTGATGAGCAGCATAGGTTTGGCGTTGAGCAGCGTCTTGAGTTAATAAAAAAGGCATCGCACCCCGATGTTTTGGTGATGACAGCAACTCCTATTCCTCGTAGCCTGACATTGACTATGTTTGGGGACATGGATGTCTCGCAGCTTAAAACAAAGCCTCGTAATCGGTTGCCGATTATTACGACTATCATTTCTAATGAAAGAAAATTAAATGTAATAGCCTCGCTTGAGAAAAAATTAAGTGCCGGGGAAAAACTTTATTGGGTTTGCCCGCTTGTTGATGAAAGTCATGGGGAGGCAACTTCATTGCGAGGCCATGAGTACGGCGGAAGCCAAATGGCCGTGGCAATCTCAGGAGATCCTCGCGTCGGCCTGCGTCCTCCTCAGGATGACGGTCTTAGTGTTCAAGGCGGGATGCGACCGTCTCTCCCTCAGGATGACACCTATTCCAATGTTACCGCTTGTTTTTCAGAGCTAAACCAGGCTTATCCAGGACAAGTAGCTATGATCCACGGAAAACTCAAAGGTGATCTTAAAGATCAGATAATGCAAGAATTCAAAGAAGGAAATACGAAGATTTTAGTTGCAACTACGGTGATTGAAGTTGGCATTGACGTGCCCGATAGTAGCTTGATTATTATCGAAAATGCCGAGAAGTTTGGGTTGGCGCAGCTCCATCAACTTCGCGGGCGAGTAGGGCGAGGGTCTAGGCAGTCGCATTGCGTGTTGATGTATAATCCCAAAAGATTATCAGCAATGGCTAGGGAGCGCCTCAAAATAATGCGTGAGAGCAATGATGGATTTTATATTGCCGAACAGGATTTGATCTTGCGTGGGGGCGGTGAAATTCTTGGCACCAAACAGAGCGGCGAACCGGAGTTTTTCTTTGCTGATTTAGCGCGGGATTTAAAGCTTTTGTTGAATGCCAATCAATTGGTGAAGGATATGCAAATTGTTTCTGGAGAAGGTAAAAATACTCCAAATATCATCCTGAGCGCTAGCGAAGGACCCAGCTCTAAAAGTTGTGGCTTAACGAAAGCTGGTGAGGAAAAGTTTTACCAAGAATCGAAACTTTCAGCATCGCGTCCTGCGGCCCGGGGTGACAATACCTCAAACAATCACTTTATCGATTTCCAAATTGACCTGTTCGCCCGAAATAAAAGGGAGTTGATTAAAAGCGGGTAAAAGGAGTCCGTTGTGAACAACTCCTAAGGTATTATGAGACCAGATTCGCGTCCAAAATCATATAATTTAAATTTTTTTGATAGATCGATAGAAGGGGTTGCCAATATGAATCACGAGTTGGTACAATTATCAGAAAATATCGATTGGCCAGCGATTGAAAAAGCACTGGAAGGCCATTATTGCAATTATGGCCGCAAGGCTATTCCTACTAGGTCTTGTGTGAGCACGGCGTAGCCAAAAAGTATTTTTTTGCGCGAGCTATAATAACTTTTTGGCTACGCCGTGCTCAAAACAGACTTAGTAGTGCGAGGCAGCTTGCTGCTTATGCTGGTCTCGCTCCAAAGCATAAAACTTCTGGCACTTCTATAAGAGGCAAAACCTCTATCTCTAAAATTGACTCTTCCAATTTACGTAAGGCTTTATATTTTCCTGCTATAGTTGCAAAAACCCATAACCCACTATTCAAGAAATTTACTCAGAAACTTTCCAGTAAAGGAAAACCTTATAAAGTTATCATTGTGGCCATTAAGCGTAAGCTGCTACATATTGTTTTTGCTGTAATTAAAAATAATATTCAATTTAATCCAAACTTAGTGCTTGACGGTTAAGACACTATCAGAACCGTCATTGCAAGGCGTTCGCTATGTTCTCTATTCTAATTCATTACCTAAGAGCTCCCTAAACGCCTCTACTGGATCAGTTTCAATTGAATTTTCATAAATAATAGGAATAAGTTTTTCAGAAATTATTTTAATGCTTTCTGGATTATACACATATTTAGTAGGTTGGTTGAATGAGATTATCTTATCTTTAATAAGTTTATCGGATTTAAACTTAGTGTTTATTTTGTTAAACAATTCTGTTGCTTCATCCAAAACAAAACTAAGAATAAGTTTCTCTAATACTTTTGGCGTTTTGGGTAAACTTTCGTCTTTTTGCTTTGCCTTTAAAGAGATCATAAACGCCTTTGCTTTTTCTTTAAATTCTTTAAATCCTTTTAATTCTTGAGTCCCTTTACCGCCGTTTAATAAAAACTCTTCAAACCCTTTAAACTCTTTTGGAAAATTTATTAAAAATCCTTTAAATAAACCTGCTTTATGTTCCTTGTCATAGCTTAATAGCTGGTTTATATTGAGTTGCTCAATAGAACTAGCATGATCAAAAAAAAGCTTGATAAGCTTATGATTGATCTCTGTGATAGTGGTACTAGTAAGCTTGGGATGTAAAAAATTATATGCAGTATGGCGTAAACTTATAGTTGCACCGTTGTCAATCAAGAGGTTAAATATTTTTATTGCCTCTATATTATTATTGTTAAACAGATACCATACAGGGGTTAAGGTTTCATAGTCTTGTAATTTTACAAATTCTGGATACTTTTTAACTAAATATTCTATCTTATCAAAGGAGGCATGTTCATTTGCGCAAAGCAGATGTAGGGGGTTAGACTTATATGCCCATGGATTTTGAACTGTTTTATTGCCAATAGTTCCTCCACTATTGGCGTCCCAGCCTTGAGATATCATCCTAGGAGGTATCATTAAAGGATATTTGTCTACCAAAAATTCAATTATTTCGGAATTAATATTTTTGCTCAGGCAGGCTTTATAGAGAGGTAGAGGCATTTGCGTATTTCGGTCTGTGCATAAATATGAATGAGGAAGTAATAACTCAACTACCTTTTTACTATATGATTTATCACAGGCTTCGTGCAAAGGCATCAGGTCAGAACGGTTTATTTGTGTCAATAAGTTTGTATGATTATCGATGCAGTATTCTATCAAATTAACGTTAGAATTTTTTGCTTTGCATGCATAATGCAGAGGTGTATCTTTATATTTATTTTTTGCTGCATATATATCTGCCCCATTATCAACCAATGCCTTAATTGCTTCAATCGTTATACTTCTATTCGAACCAGCATGATGCAATGGGGTATAGCCTTGCTTATCTTCTAAGTTTAATTTAATACTTTGACTCTTCGCGAGTTCAGATGTTTTTTTAACTACCGCTGAAGTAGAAAAACGGACTGCATAATGCAAAGAGTTAGAGGTACTGCTCTTGCTTATAGAATTTTCTAGATCTAAATTTTCTAAATTATTTAATATGTTCTGCTCATTATTTTGTGAGGTCACTTTAAAAAAATTTATAAAGTCTTCTCTTGTAGTAAGTTTAATTTTTTCTTTCATGTTGTTTAATATGTTAGTTTTGTTACAAATAGAGGTTCTGTCGCATCTGGGAACTGCCTAGTATGGTTTTTAAAAAACTAACATAATTTTCGGCACCGTCAAGTTAAAATTGACGGTGCCTCTTAGGAGTTTTAGTGATCTTGGCTGTTTAATATATCCGGAGTATCACCACTTAAATTATCACCATCAAGATTTAAAGATTGACTAACAACATCATGTTCTCCATTTTGTGTAATAGCTTTATAGACAAGTCCTTTAGAAATCAATAGTTGTATCATAGATTCTATTATTAGTTTTTCCGTTTGGCTCATCTTAGGCCATTCATCTTTTAACTCACGCTTTAACTCAAGCTTTTCAATTTTTGAATCTTCTT
>Ga0075152_10002385_pt1 | contig 13309 bp, 7 predicted proteins | sample JI61114C2DNA_FD_70964 | JGI IMG/M metagenome (GOLD analysis project Ga0075152, IMG submission 70964) | Wastewater effluent complex algal communities from Wisconsin, to seasonally profile nutrient transformation and Carbon sequestration -... | ecosystem: Engineered > WWTP > Effluent > Algae...
GACAGCCGGATCTACCTGAGCCGCAACGGCGTGATCTACCCGCTTACCGAGGACCACAGCCTGATGAACGAGCTGATCCGCAGCGGAAAAGTCCGCGCCGATGAGTTCGCGGTCAGCCCCTACGCGAACTTCAAGAACGCGATGACGCGGGCGGTCGGCGTCTACGAGCACGTCGAGGTCGACATCCTCGACTTCGAGATCCTCCCCGGCGACGCGTTCCTGCTGTGCTCCGACGGCCTCTACGACTACCTCGACGACGCCGAGATCACCAGCAACCTCGCGCTGACCAACATCGAGGACATCCCGGGTCGCTTCATCGACCTGGCCAACAGCCGCGGCGGCAAGGACAACGTCACCGCCCTGGTCGTGCAGGTGTCGCACGACGAGAGCTCGGCGACCCGCGCCGCGCAGCTCCACTTCACCGTCGAAACCCTGCGCCGCATCCCGCTGATGGACCAGCTGTCGTACCAGCAGCTGTGCAAGATCATGAACATCGCGCGCATGCAGCCGTGCCGGGTCGGCGAGGTGCTGTGCCGCGAGGGCAGCGCCGGCGGCGACCTCTACGCGGTGCTCGACGGCTCGATCACCCTGTCGCGCGGCGGCACGCCGATGAGCACGATCCTCGCCGGCGAATGCTTCGGCGAGACCGACCTGATCGCCGGCGAGCTCGCGCGCGCCACCGCGATCGCCGACAAGCCCGGCAAGCTGCTGAAGATCGACCGCAAGGACATCCTCGAGGTCCTGCGCCGCGATCCCTTGCTCGCCTCAAGGCTGCTGTGGAACCTCGCCCGCGAGCTCGGCAAGCGGCTCGAGGACGCCCAGATGTCGCTGAGCAAGGCCGGCGGGGACGACCGCACCATGATGGTCGACATCGACGAGGCGACCGACGGTCCGGAGACCACCGAGGAGTCGACCAATCCCCGCGCCGTGGTCGTCATCCCCAAGCTCACCAAGACCGAGCCCGAGATCCTCGAGGAGATCGAGGAGTTCGAGGATGTGCTCGATGAACCCGTCTGAGCCGTCCGCCGCCGAGGCCGATCTGCTCGCCGCCGCGTGGGAGATCCGCGGCGCGGCGCTGTGCCCGTACAGCAACTTCGCCGTCGGCGCCGCGCTGCTCGACGGCGAGGGCCGGGTGTGGACCGGCGCCAACGTCGAGAACGCCAGCTACACCCTCGGCCTCTGCGCCGAGCGCGTCGCCATCTTCTACGCGCTTGCCCACGGCGCCCGCGACTTCAAGTGCGTGGCCGTGGTCACCGGCGCCGCCGAGCCGACCTCTCCCTGCGGCGCCTGCCGCCAGATCCTCCACGAATTCGCGCCCGACGCCGTCGTCATCAGCGCGATCGCCGACGGCTCGCTGCTGCGCACTACGGTCCGCGAGCTGCTCCCCTTCGGCTTCGACGCGGCATCTCTGGCGCGACGAACCTGAGGCCCGGCGATGTCACTCCGCGGCCGCGTGACCCCCGACGGCGCCTCCGCCTCGGGACCGGCGGAGACCGGTGCTCTGTCTGGAGAGCCAGGATCTTTGGGACATGGCCCAAAGGACACATATTATCCCGGCGAGGTCGACACCCCCCGCGGCGCGGGCGACCTCGACACGCTCGTCTCGGCCACGCCGCGAGCCGATGACGCGGAGCACGCGCCCCGGCCCGGAGCGGAGACCATGGTCGCGTCGAGGCTCGAGTCGGCGGGGCTAGAGCGCTCGGACAGCGCCCGCTTCCCGCCCACCGCGCGCGGCACCTACGCGATCGCCGGGAAGTTCGCGCAGGGTGGCATCGGCCGGATCCTCCGCGCGCACGACCCGGTGCTCGACCGCACGGTCGCCCTCAAGGAGCTGCTGGTCGCGGGCCACCGCACTGATGAGGAGCGCTTCGTCCGCGAGGTGCTGCTGACCGCGCGGCTGCAGCACCCCGGCATCGTCCCGGTCTACGCCGCGGGGCGCTGGCCCTCCGGCGAGCCGTTCTACGCGATGAAGCTGGTCTCGGGCCGCAGCTTCGACCAGGTGCTGGCCGAGGCGAGCACCCTGCCCGCGCGCCTGGCCTTGCTGCCGCACGTGCTGGCGATCGCCGAGACCGTCGCCTATGCGCACGCGCAGGGCATCATCCACCGCGACCTGAAGCCCCAGAACGTGCTGGTCGGCGAGTTCGGCGAGACCGTGGTCATCGACTGGGGCCTCGCCAAGCAGCTCGGCGAGCCCGAGGACCCCGTCGACGCGGACCCACGCCTCGCCAACGCCGCGGTCCCCGTCGACCCGACCCAACAGCTGACCCACGTCGGGGCGATCGTCGGCACGCCGGGCTTCATGTCGCCCGAGCAGGCCAGCAGCGCCGCCGCCGTCGACGAGCGCAGCGACGTCTATGCGCTCGGCGTGATCCTCTACCAGGCCCTCAGCGGCGCCCTGCCCTACGACGCCGAGAGCGCCGTCGAGATGGTGTTCAAGACCGTCTACGACCGCCCAGTGCCGCTGCAACGGCGCGAGCCGCAGGTCCCGGAGGAGCTGACGGCGATCGTCGAGAAGGCGATGGCTCGCGAGCTCGCCGCCCGCTATCCGACCGCGCGGGCCTTCGCGGACGACCTTCGTCGGTTCCAGACCGGGCAGATCGTCGGCGCCCACCGCTACACCGCCTGGGAGCTGCTGCTCCGCGCGCTACGCCGCTATCGCGCCCCGATCGCCGCCGCCGCGGTCGCCCTGGTCATCATCATCATCATCACCGCGCTCAGCTTCTCGCGGGTCGCCGCCGAGCGCGACCGGGCGATCGACGCCGAGGCCGACGCGCTCGCGGCCGAGTCCGCCGCCCAGGATGCTCGGCGTCAGGCCGAGGAGCGCGCCGACATCCTGGCGATCCAGCAGGCCCACCTGCGCGCCGACAACGAGCCGATGGCCGCGCTCGACCTGCTGCATCAGGTGTCGCCGACCGCCGACTGGCGGCGGGTCCGTCAGATCGCCGCGGCCGTGCAGCAGCGCGGGATCCCGATCGTGCTCCATGGTCACCAGGCCTCGGTCAGCCGCGCCGTGTTCTCGCCCGACAACCGCCGCCTGGCGACCACGAGCGACGACTGCACGCTGCGCGTCTGGGATCTGTCTCATAAGACATCTCGCGCCTACTATGGGCACACCGACGAGGTCTGGCGGGCCGCCTGGTCGCCGGACATGCGTCAGATCGCGACCACCAGCCGCGACCACACCGTGCGCGTCTGGGACCTCGACACCGGCGTCGCCCAGGTGCTGGTCGGCCATCAGTCGGGGATCCGCAACGTCACCTTCGGCCCGGGCCGCAGCCTGTACTCGGGCGACGACGCCCAGGTCCTTCGCCGCTGGAACCTCGACACCGGCACCAGCGAGATCATCGACGACTGCCTCGGCAGCTCCTTCCCGTGGGACGAGCGTCAGATCGCCTGCCTCTCCGATGCGCGCAACGAGCTCATCGTCCACGATCTGCGCAGCGGTGCGCGCACCGTCCTGCGCGTGGACGGCGTCAAGCTCGGGCCAAACGGCTCGCTCTCCCCCGACGGCCGCTGGGCGGTCGCCGGCACCGTCGACATCGGCGACGCCGACGCGATCCTGTGGGACCGCGAGTCGGGCACCCCACGCCGGCTGGACCTGACGCAGCCGGTTGACCTGGCCGGTCGCAGGTCGCGCGAGCTCCGCTTCTCACCGAGCTCGGACCGCCTCCTGGTGCCGCTGGCAGACCAGTACCTCGCCACCTACGACCTGCGCAGCGACACCACCGAGCTCCGGCGACCACACACCGGCTATACCCGGCGCGCGACCTTCTCGCCGGACGGCGGCCTGATCGCATCGGTCGGCGGCGACGTCGGCGTGCACCTGTGGGACGAGTCGAGCGCGAGCGGGCGCAGCCTCACCGGCGCGCTCGCGCTGATGATCGACGTGCAGTTCTCACGCGACGGCCGACACCTCGCGGCCGTCGGCAACGATCCGCGGGTGCTCCTGTGGACCGACGCGGTGTTTCGCCCGCAGGTGTTCCGGATGGCGGGCAACGGTCCCGTGAGGTTCGCGGACGCTGCGGCGGCCGAGGCGACCGCGCTCGTGCGCGATCGCCAGCTCGTCATCCTCGATACCGCGACCCTGAGACCTCGCCTCGAGATCAACACGCCCGAGCCGCTGTCTGCGGTGAGCTTGAGCCCGGACGCGCGCCTGGTCACGGGCCTCGACGGCACGCCCGCGCTGCGGGTCTGGGACGCCGTCGACGGCCGGCTCTTGCACACCCGCCGGCTCGACGTGTCGCGCGAGGGCTGTGGGCTGATCACCGCGCCGGATGGTCACCGCGTCGCCCTCGACTGTCTCGACGGCAAGGTCTTCATCGCGGACATACGCAGCGGCGAGCTCGTGAAGGTCGACGACAGGGGCCCGTACAACCTCGCCTTCCTCAATGGACGCGGCGAGCTGGTGATCGGCGGCCCAAGCGGTCGAGTCGATCTCTGGGAGCCCGGCGCGGCCCCGCGTCTGATCCACGAGTACCCCTACGCCGTGCACCATATCGCGCCGGTCCCCACGGGCCGCAAGGTCGTCTTCAGCTACGATCGCGTCGTCGACGTGTGGGACGCCGAGCGAGACACCCTCACACCGCTCGCCGGCCACACCCTGCAGGTCAGCGCCGTGGGGATATCGGCCGACGGAAGTCGCCTCGTCACCAGCGGCCGCGACAACGTCGTGCGGATCTTCGCGCTCGAGACCGGCGCGCTGCTGCACACCATCACCCCGAGCGCGCTGATGGCCAATCTCCTGGCCCTCTCGGCCGACGGCGGGGTCCTGGCCGGCAGCGCCCATGATGGGCAGATCCTGCTGTGGGACCTGCTCGGCGGGCCCGAGACGCTGCGTGAGCCGCGGCTGTTGCTCGGTCACTCCAGCAAGGTCGGCGTCATGCGCTTCGCCGCGGACGCGCGCAGCCTGCTCAGCATCGACAACGAGGGCCGCGCGATCCGCTGGGCCGACGACCTCCCCCGTGATCCCGCCGGCCTGCGGGCCTGGCTCGACGCCCACCACGACCCGCGAGCCACGGCGCCGCCGACCCGCTCCGGCTGCCTCGCCAGCCCCCTCGACGCGGCGCCCTGACGCCCGACCCGCGCGCCGATCGACCTGCCCGAAAGAGCAGGTCGCTTCAGCGTTAACCTGTCCCTCCGGACAGACGCGCGCTCAGGCGCCGAGCCGCGCCAGGGTGCGCGCCAGCTTCTCGACGTCGGCGCGCAGCTCGACCAGGCGCGCCTCGTCCTTGGCGATCACCTCGGGCGGGGCCTTGGCCCGAAATCCGCTGTTGTCGAGCTTGCGGGCTATGCCCTCGGCCTCCTTGCCGAGCTTCTCGCGGTCCTTCGCCAGGCGGGCGCGCTCGGCCGCGAGGTCGACGAGGCCGACCAGCGGGAGCACGACCTCGACGCCGCGGACGACCGCGCTGCCGGACTCGCGCGGGACCTCCTCGCCGGCCAGGACGACGCGCGCCGATTGGAGGCGCCCGAGGTGGACCAGGCTGGCCTGCAGGCGAGCGACGCGAGCCGCGGCGGCCGGGTCGTCGGGGCGCAGCAGGATCTCGACCTTCTGCGCGGGCGGCAGCTTGAACTCGGCCTTGAGGCTGCGGGCGGCCGTCACCAGCTCGATCAGCGTGGTCATGTCCTCGCGGGCCTCCTGGACCCGCGCGTCGGCCAGCAGCGCGCCGGCGTCCTCGATCGGCCCGGCCATCCTCAGCGCGCGCCCGTCCTCACCGCGCACGGAGACCCGCGGATAAGCCGCGAGCATCAGGCTCCGGGGGCTGCCCTCGGGGCGCGGCAGCTGCTGCCACAGGGCCTCGGTGATGAAGGGCGTGATCGGATGCAGGGTGCGCAGCACCAGGTCGAAGACGGTCGCCAGCGTGCCCTGGGTCGCGCGTCGCTGGGCGTCGTTCGCGTCGCCGCGCAGGCTCAGCTTGGCGGCCTCGAGGTACCAGTCGCACAGCTCGTACCAGACGAACTGGTAGATCGCGTGGGCGGCGTGGTCGAGGCGGTAGGCCTCGAGGTGCTCGCCGACCTGGAGCGCCGTCTCGAGCGTGCGCGCGAGGATCCAGCGGTCGGCGACCGCCAGCGCCCCGTAGTCGCCGTCGACGAGGACCCTGCGGCGAAATTCGGCAAGATGCTCGGCCTCGTAGCCGTCGAGGTTCATGCTGGCGAAGCGGACCGCGTTCCACAGCTTGTTGCAGAAGTTGCGGTAGCCCTCGACGCGGGCGCGGCTGAAGACGATGCCCTGGTCCTGCCCGGCCATCGTCGCCAGGTAGAAGCGCAGCGAGTCGGCGCCGAACTGCTCGATGAGGTCCATCGGGTCGACGACGTTGCCGCGCATCTTCGACATCTTCTTGCCGTCCTCGCCGAGCACCATGCTGTGCAGGTACACGGTGCGAAACGGGACGTCGCCGGCGAGGTAGATGCCGAGCATCATCATGCGGGCGACCCAGAAGAACAGGATGTCCCAGCCGGTCTCCATCAGGGAGGTCGGGTAGAAGCGCCGCATGTTCTCGACGTTATCGGGCCAGCCCAGCGTCGTCAGCGGCCACAGGCCCGATGAGAACCAGGTGTCGAGCACGTCGGCGTCCTGGACGATGTCCGCCGAGCCGCACTTCTGGCACGCCGTGGGATCCTCGCGGCCGACCGTGATGTGCGCGCAGGCCTGGCAGTGCCAGGCCGGGATCCGGTGGCCCCACCACAGCTGACGCGAGATGCACCAGTCGTGGATGTTCTCCATCCAGCGGTAGTAGTCCGCGGTGCGGTGCTCCGGGACGATCACCGTGCGACCCTCGCGGACCGCCGCCAGCGCCTTCTCGGCCAGCGGCGCGGTGCGCACGAACCACTGGTCCGAGGGCAGCGGCTCGCAGACCACGCCGGTCCGCTGCGACACGCCGAGGTTCAGCTTGTGCGGCTCGACCTTGACCAGCGCGCCCGCGGCCTCGAGCGCGGCCACCACCGCCTTGCGCCCCTCCGCGACCGTGAGCCCGCGAAACGGCGCCGGGACGGCGGCGTTCAGCTTGCCGTCGAAGCCGATCACGGTCAGCACCTCGAGGCCGTGGCGCTTGCCGGTCTCGAAGTCGTTGAAGTCGTGGGCCGGCGTGACCTTGACGGCGCCTGTCCCAAAGGCCATGTCGACGAGGATCGCGTCGCCGACGATCGGCGCGCGCCGGCCCGTCAAGGGCAGGATCACGTGGCGGCCGATCAGGTGCTGGTAGCGCGGGTCGTCCGGGTGCACGGCCACGCCGGTGTCGCCCAGCATCGTCTCCGGGCGAGTGGTCGCGACCACCAGCGTCTCCTCGCCGCCCTCGACCGGATAGGCCAGGTGCCACAGGTGCCCGTCGACCTCCTTGTGCTCGACCTCGAGGTCGCTGAGCGCGGTCTGGCTGGCGTGATCCCAGTTGATCAGGCGGTAGGCGCGGTAGACGAGGCCGTCCTCGTGCAGCCGGCAGAACGCCTCGCGCACGGACCGCGACGAGACCTCGTCCAGCGTGAAGCGGTAGCGGCTCCAGTCGAGCGAGCAGCCGAGGCCCTCGTGCTGGGCGTCGATGATCCCGCCGTGCTCGTCCTTCCAGGCCCAGGTGCGGGCCAGGAACGCCTCGCGGCCGATGCCGTGGCGGGTCTTGCCCTCCTTGGCGAGCTCGCGCTCGACCATCACCTGCGTCGAGATGCCGGCGTGATCGGTGCCCGGCAACCACAGCGCCGCGGCCCCCGACATGCGGTGCCAGCGGACATAGGCGTCCTCGATCGTCGCCGTGAGCGCGTGGCCCATGTGCAGTCGGCCCGTGACGTTGGGCGGCGGAAGTACGACGGTATACGTGGGTTGGCCGTGGTCGGCGGCGGGCGCGAAGTAGCCGGCGTCGCGCCAGCCCTCGTACAGCCGCGTCTCGACCGCCTTGGGATCGTAGACAGTGCGGAGCGGTTCCATGCTCATTCCTCGATGCTCGGATGATCCAAAAAACGCAAGCAGGACGCGACTTAAACGCGACCCAAACGCGAAAAAGGACGCGAGGCCTCTTGCCCGCGTCCCATTCGCGCCGTGATGTGGGCGCTTCGCTAGCCCCGCTGCTTCAGCGCATGCTCGGCGAGATCGGGGACGACCTCCCAAACGACCTGTTCGACGACATCGCGGCTCAGGGCCAGGAGAGCCTCGACGGCCTTCGGGTCCAGGCCGGAGGCGGCGCCACCGGCGGCCTGCAGACGCTTGAGCATGCCAGGCGTGGGCGCACCGGCGGGGGCGAAGGGGATCGGGACGGCGATCGGGATCTTGCTGGCCATGTCTTCCACCGAGGTAAAGGCTGCGGGCAGGCGCTGGCCCTGACCGGAAGCCGAAGCCGAGGACATCGAGGGGGCTACGCTAGCAGCTGCCGGCCGGGCCGGCGAGGTCGGCGCGTGCTTCAAGCCCGGCGCCGCTTGCGGCGTGGCGAGCGGCGGTCGTGCAGCCGCCGGAGCAGCCTGCGGGGCCGGAGCGGCGGCGACGGGCGCGACCTTCGGCGCGGGCGCCGAGGTGCTGGCCGTGGCCGAGTAGGTCGCGGCGCCCGCGACGGGCTTGCCGGGAGCGGTCGACTTGGTCGCCACGCTCTTGCCCGAGACCAGCGCGTTGACCCGCTCGAGCAGTTCCTGCGTGTCGAAGGGCTTGGTCAGCGCCGCGTTGGCGCCGCTGGCCTGGACCTGGGCCTCGTCGATGCCGGTCTGGTTGGAGACCAGGATCAGCACCGGGATGTGGGCGGTCTCCGGGTCGGCGCGCAGCATGCGGGCGACCTCGTACCCGGAGGGCTCTCCGGCGGCGAGCACGGCGTCGACGATCAGGATGTCGGCCGGCATCTGTTTGGCGCGGACGACGGCCTCCGACCCCTTGCTCACGGCGACCACTTCGCAGTCTTCAGCTGCGAAGGTGATCTTGATGGCCAGGCGCATGGTCTTGCTGTCGTCGATCGCGAGGATCTTGGTCGGCATCGAGGCTCCTTCGGAGGCGGAAGGCGTACCATGGAGCACGTGAGCCGGTCAACGAAACCAGTGCCGCCACAACGACCCCCGGCGGGCCTCGGCGACGGGCCCCGGGCAGGCGCGGGCACGTCCTCGCCAGAGCCGCTCACCGCGGCATCCAGGGCGCGCGGCCCGAGCGCGAGCAGCACCTGGTGGGGCGGACCACAACGCGCCGATCGCCCCGCGGACCGCCTATCGGGGCTCGCACAGGCGCTCGTCGGCGACGCCGTCCTGCGACACGTCGCCGGCCGCCGCGTCCTCGATCTGGGCCATGGCTCGCCGGAGATTGCCGAGTGGGTGCGTCCCCTCAGCGCCTCCCTCGACACCGTCGACCTACGGCTGTGCACCACCGATGCGGGTGAGATCCGGCTACCCCAGGCTGATGCGCGCTATGACGTCGTGTACAGCCTCCGCACGCTCGCGCACCTCGGCCACGATGAGGCCTCCTCCGACCTCGGCGTGCGCAGCCTGCTCGCCGAGGCCGCTCGCGTCACAGTCCCCGGCGGCGTGGTCCTCGTCGACATCAACAATCCAACCAGCTTGCGCGGGCTATTTTACGGCATCCGTCGCCCCATCACCCTCGTCGCGTCGGGCAAGGTCGTCCACGCCGACGCCCGCCACCACGTCACCCGCCACGACACCCTCGCCCGCTTGCTGCGCGTCGCCCCGCCGGTCCTCGACACCATCGCCGTCTACGGGGTCCGGGTCCTGGTCCCGATCGCCCGCGCGCTGCAGATCCCGGTGCTCGGCCGGATATTGGCGTCGCTCGAATGGTGGGCTCGTGACAGCTTCCTGCGCGGATTCGGCGCCCACCTGCTCGTCGTCCTGCGCAAGGACGAGGACGCGGACCGCGCGGCTTCGAACCGTAAGTAAACATCCGACATCGACTCACTGCTCAGGCAGGTTGCTTGCACATCTTTTCGCAGTGATCGAAGTTCTAGAGACCGTTTACCTAGGAATAAAGGTACGGACGCACCGGCCCCCAGCCTCCGCCATGAAGCTCCCCTCGTCAAAGCCGGCCTGCCGCGGCCTCTCGCAGCTCGAGCTCCTGCTCGTCCTCGGCATCATCGGCATCCTCGCGGTGCTCGCCGTCCGCGAGCTGAAGACCCTGTCGCGCCGCAACAAGACCGAGGAGGCGGTGCGCGGACTCGCTGACATGTTCAACGGCGTGGCCGCCTACTTCAACGAGAAGCGCCCCGACTACGGCGGCGCGGACGGTCTGCCGGCCCATCGCTGCCCGCACCCGGCCGGCCGGCCGCTGAGCGGCGAGCAGCCGCCGACGCCCGCATTGACGGTGCGCTGCGCCGACGGGCCCAGCGGCCGGTGCACCCCGCGCCAGGGCGCGGATCAGCCGGGCACTTATGACCTGTCCGAGTGGACAGCCAACCCGCTGTGGCTCGACATCGGCTTTCGCCACACCGGCGGCCACTACTTCCACTACAGCTACAGCTTCAAGAACCTGGTGACCGCGGATGGCCACGGCGCCTGCGAGTTCACGGTGCGCGCGACCGCCGATCTCGACGACGACGGGATCTGGTCGGTGTACGAGCGCTCGGGTCACGCCGACCGCACGGGCGTCAAGGCCGAGGCCGGCCTGCGCATCCAGCATCCGCTCGAGTAGCGCTCGTCGCACCCGTCACGCGCGGCGATCGTCAAGCCCGCGCGGCGCGGCCGAGGAACAGGCACACGCCGAGGATCGCCAGCAACGCGAGCAGATCGCCAGACCAGCCGCCGAGCAAGGGCTCGCCGGACTTGGCGACCACGCCCGCGGCGACCAGGCCGGCCACCAGCACGCCGGCCAGGCCCTCGCCAGCGACCACACCCGAGGCCGCGAGGATGCCAGCGCGGGCCTCGTCGACCGGCCCGGCCTTCACGCCGCGCTCGGCCAGCACGCGCACGCAGCCGCCGACGAAGATCGGCGCCATCGAGGCCAGCGGCAGGTACACACCGATCGCGAAGGCCAGGCCCGAGACCCCGCACAACATCGCCGCCAGCGACACCCCGGCGCCGGTCCCGACCAGCCCCCACGGCAGCTCGCCGCTGAGCACGCCCTCGATGATCGTCTTCATCAGGGTCGCCTGCGGCGCCGGCAGCTCCTTGCTGCCGAAGCCGTAGCTCGACAGCAGCATCACCGTCGCGGCGACCGCCCAGCACGCGCAGGCGGCACCGATCAGCTGACCGAGCTGCTGGCGGGCCGGGGTCGCGCCGAGCAAGTAGCCGGTCTTGAGGTCCTGGGAGATGTCCCCCGCCTTCGAGGCCGCGACCGCGACGATCGTCCCGACCGTCAGCACCGCCGCGCGGGCGCCGACGTCGACCCAGCCGAAGGCCGCGAACAGCGAGGCGGTGCCGAGCAGCGTGACCAGCGTGATCCCCGAGGTCGGCTGCGACGACACGCCGACGATGCCGACGATGCGCGCCGCGACCGTCACGAACAGCAGCCCGAAGATCGCCACCCCGGCGGCGCAGACCATCCGCGCGGCCAGGCCCATCTCGCCGGCCAGCACCCCGGGCACCAGCGCGACGGTCAGCACCACCGCGGCGATCCCCGCGGCGATGAAGCTGCCGGGCAGGTCGCGATCCTGCGGCGCGGTCCCGGCCGAGGCTGTCTTATGGCGCATGCCCCGAAGGACAGCCACGAAGGCGCCGGCCATGGTCGGCAGGTTGCGCAGCACCGTCAGCACCCCCGCGGTGGCGACCGCGCCGGCGCCGATATAGCGGATATAGCGGGCCCAGATCTGCCCGGCGTCCATGTCGATGACCCGCAGCGCGGTCTCCGGATACAGCGGTCCGGGCAGGCCGGCGCCGATCCAGGCGATCAGCGGGATCAGGGCCAGCGACGAGACCACCGCCCCGGCGACGACCACCGCGGCCTGGCGGTAGCCGAGGATGAAGCCGACCGCCAGCAGCGCCGGCGCGACCTCGATCGCCAGCTCCGCGCGCGGCAACACTGGCAGCGCCTGGTGCAGCTCGGTCGGCATCACGAACAGCAGCGAGCCGGCGAGCTTGACCAGCGCGCCGACGGCGATGCCGCGGAAGATCCACGCGCTGCCGCCGGTCCCGGTCGTGGTCGCGCGCAGCACCTCGGCGCAGGCCGTGCCCTCCGGATACGGCAGCTCGTGGTGGGCCTCGACGATCAGCAGGCGCCGCAGCGGGATCATCGCCGCGAGCCCGAGCAGCCCGCCCAGGAAGCACAGCGCCACCACCTGCCAGTACGGCGGCGCGACCCCCCACAGGAACAGCGCCGGGATCGTGAAGATCGTCCCGGTCGCCAGCGAGGTCGACGCCGAGCCGATCGTCTGCGACAGGTTGGCCTCGAGCAAGGTGACGCCGCGCCGCCGCAGCACCGCGACCGTCATCACCGCCGCGGGGATCGACGCCGACACCGTCATGCCGACCTTGAGCCCGAGGTAGGCGTTCGCGGCCCCGAACACCAGCCCGAGCAGCACCCCGGTGATCACCGCCCGCGCGGTGAACTCTGCCACGCCCTGTGCCTGGGTCATCGCGCTTGGTTTACATCAGGATCGTGCAGGCACCGACGTCCTCGAAGCCCGGCGGGGCGGTGCCCGGCTCGTACCAGGGCTCGCAGGTCTGAATCGGGGCGCCGCTGCAGGTGACCGGCTCCGCCGTCAGATCGCAGAATTCGCTGCAGCAGCCGGTGGCGCTGGCGCAGTCCGGCACCGACTCGGTCGACGCGCAGAACAGGCCGTAGTTGCAGGAATTCACGAACGCGCAGGGATCACCGTAGGCGCCGCCGTCGCCGCTGTTGTCGAGGTCACAGATGAAGGTCCCGAGGCTGCTGGAGAAGCACAGCTGGTCATTGGGACAGCTCGGCACCAGCGGGTCGCAGGTCTCGAGGCACAGCAGCAGCGTGCCGTCGTTCGAGATGTCGCAGGTGCGCTGGTCGGGGCACTCCGGCGCGTCGGGCGAGCCGGTGCAGGCCGCGATGCAGGTGCCCTCGAGCGTGTTGTAGTCCATGTACCAGCAGAACGAACCCTTGGCGCAGTTGTCGATGCCGCTGGCGACGCCGTCCTCGATCTTACAGGGCTCGCCGGGCACGGCGGGGTCTTGGACCACCGGCACGCAGCGGGTCGAGTTCCAGTGCTCGCTGCCGTCGTCGGCGTAGGCGGCACACTTCTCGCCCTCGGGGCAATCCTGCAGCCACACGTCGCACTGATTGCTGGCGCCGCCGGTCGGGTCGAGGAAGTTGCCGCTGTCGTCGCCGGTGACCGTGCCGCTGCTGGTCGTCGAGGGGGGCTCACCGGTGGTCTGCGGCGGCGTCATCGTGGTGCCGCCGGTCGTGCCGCCGGTGCTGCTGCCCGCTTCGGACGTACTCTCCGGACCG
>Ga0075152_10002387_pt1 | contig 13306 bp, 15 predicted proteins | sample JI61114C2DNA_FD_70964 | JGI IMG/M metagenome (GOLD analysis project Ga0075152, IMG submission 70964) | Wastewater effluent complex algal communities from Wisconsin, to seasonally profile nutrient transformation and Carbon sequestration -... | ecosystem: Engineered > WWTP > Effluent > Algae...
AAACCCCAAATGGCGAAAGCCCAAAAACCACTTTCCGAAAGGGGGCGGAAAGTGGTTTTTGCCTGTGGCAGGAATTAAAAAATGTCCAACAAAAAATCGCCCGAAAGGGCGAAGATTTGGATTTTTACTCTGAAATGGTGAGTTTTTACGCCCACGCTAGAACCCATTTTAGCACCAAATCCGAGAAATGAGGTTTTCGGCGGGTCGCCCCCGACCCGACCCGCCGAACTGCTCCGCAGCCGTGTTGTTTTTGTGGTGCGTCATCACGCCGCTTGGCGTGATACAATAACGATATGTCAAAGCAGATAAAATATGTTGTTGCGGTTGCGCTCAAAATGACGCAAGACTCTGACGAATTTCTTGTAGTCAAGCGACCCGATGACGACCCAGATTTGGGCGGACATTGGGGTTTGCCTGCTGCCTCAATGAAAGAGGGTGAGTTGCCTGAACAGGCAGCACAAAGAGTGTGCAAAGAAAAACTAGATTGCGAAGCAGTAGCTGTTCGTTTTATGGGGCTTATGCACCAAAAACGTAACAGCTACGACATTTTTCTTATGGACGTAGAAATGATTTTGAGCGACGGACAAACTGCTGATGTCCACAACGGGCACACAGAAAATACTGCCTATGTTGACCAAAAGTGGACGACTGACCCGATGGACTTAATGGCTTCAGCTAAAGGTGGCTCGTGTTGCAGCAGTATTTTCCTGACAGATAGAGGGCTACTGGACAGAGATGAGTGGATAAGCTCACTGGAAGGCTCCGACACTGTTGGCTAGATTTGCATAATTAATTGAATTATGCTAGAATAATAATCAAATGAAAGTCGTTAGTTACAATCTTTTTGAAGGTGCAAGCGCGACGAAGTCGGAGCTTGCCGAGTTTATAAGTGGTGAGCAACCAGATGTTGTCTGCTTGCAAGAGACTAATGGCTGGGGTGATGACGAACAGAATAGAGCCAAAGAGTTTGCAAGCGAAGTTGGCTTGCCTTTTTATGTGTTTGGTGACAGTAACACACGCTTTAAGTTAGCAACTTTTTCTCGTACGCCTTTCAGCGGTTCGGAAGTTTACAAAAATGGTTTCTGGCATAGCGCAATTCGGGCGAGCATACAGCACGGTAAAGGTACCATAGGTGTATGGAACGTACATCTTGACCCAAGAGGCGAAGATAATCGCTTGGACGAGGCAAAAATACTTGCCGCTATGGTCAACAGGGCTGGCAAAGCAGTTGCTATGGGTGACTTTAACAGCCTAAGTGCAACTGACGAATATGACCCAACTCTGCTAGAACAATTACGTGCAAAAGGCATACGAAAGTTTGGCGAAGTTGCGTTGCGCCACGATGTTATGGACTATTTTGCAGGCGCAGGTTTAGTAGATGTAGCGCAGGCACTTGGTACAAACGAGTGGACAGTTCCGACACCAGTCAACACTGACGCGCATCACGCTGATAGACTACGACTTGACTATATGTTGGCAACTACTGATTTAATACCGTCTATAACAAATATGTCAGTTGTAAAAACCGAATTAACAGATAAAATATCCGACCATTACCCATTAGTTGCGACTATTGAGTAACGTTATGTCTGCCGTTAACGGCAGACGCACCACAAAAACAACACGGCTGCGGAGCAGTTCGGCGGGTCGGGTCGGGGGCGACCCGCCGAACAAAATAGCCAAGAGCAGTTATAAATGCAAAAATCCCTTTAACTATCGTGTTTGACTAAACTCTACTTTTCGCCCAAACCTGTGACTAGAGGATGCTCATCTATGTAATTAGTAATAAATACGGGCTTAACTTCCTGCCACCGCTGTTTATAGTGAGCTTCTTTTTCTTTCCAGATGTTTCTCAGATATCCTCTCATATCAGCAAATAACTCTTGTCCTACTACAATCCTGTCGACGGGCATATCTGGTGCATAGTTATATTTATGATAAAAGTTCTCAATCGCTGAACTTAGTGCCCGCACCCAAAGGTGTGCCAGTTCACTCTTAAAATCGCCGTCATGGATCAAGTTGACTTGGAGCATTGTGTCAACAAACTCTGCAAGGGGTATAACGACACCTGATTGAAGTGCGTCTCGTCTCATACACCGTGCGCTTTGCTCAATATCATGCTCGCTATGCTGTTCTTGCGTGGGAGCGGGAATAGCTCTAAGTGTCTCATCTGCACGACGTATTTCGTCTTGAATTATGTTTGCTTCTTCATCCGCACTGGACTGGTCACTTACTTTGTATCCCTCAAGAATTGCATCGAGCGTCATTTGAAGTCGGGTTACTTCGGGCGCATAGTAATCCTCAGCTTCTTTATGGGCTACTCTCCTAAAACGTTCCTCGTAATCTCCAAACTCGTAAGGATTACCTTGCCCAAAATGAACCGTAGGGTCTTGAAGCTCTTCGCGACCTATACAAAGTTTAGCGAGTAGATCATCAAGCTGTATCTCATCATCTGGCACCAACTCCGCAAGTCTACTAACATAATCTCCCCAAGTACTTGCCATCACGCTAGTACCGTTTTGCCACGCTTCAAATGCGGGGCCACCTTCAAGGGGGTTTGTTCTAGCAATTTTACCACTAACAAAAGAATCAAGTTGTCTTACCATAGTTTTTGCATTATACCTCTATAGGTTGCCCGTTGCAAATATAACCATTTTAATGTTTGATATTCTTGCATCTACAATTACTTCTGGCTATTGCATTCGGCGGGCCGCCCCCCGACCCGACCCGCCGAAAATATTAGTTCTCGGCTCTGGTGCTAAAGAGGGTTCTAGCGTGGGCGTAAAAACTCACCAAAATCTGGCTTTTTCCAGAAAATTCGCTCTCTTAGGCGATTTTTTCTTTTGTATTTTTTAATTTTTGCCTGTGGCAGCAATTAGGAAATCTGAACCAAAAAATCGCCCATGTGGGCGAAGATTTGGATTTTTTCTCTGAAATGGTGCGCAAGGCGGGAATCGAACCCGCACGACTTTTGGTCAAGGGATTTTAAGTCCCTCGCGTCTACCTATTCCGCCACTCGCGCATATCTACAGTATACAGTATTTTAAAACAAAATGACCCTAGCATTGAGCCGGATCATGTGGAGGCACGTACGGGAGTTGCACCCGTCTACGCGGTTTTGCAGACCGCTGCGTAACTGCTCCGCCAACGCGCCACTGATACTATTATAACAGACATCATTAATCAGATAGAGGTGGATTTGTCTTTTGGTCAATCTAGCCTAAACCAAGCGCAGCTAGCCCAACTGGCCGCATGCGATTTTCTTTGATCAATCGCGCTGCCAGCGAACGATTTCTTTCAGATGTCGTACCGCTAGTTTTTCGTGGAGTAAATTTTTGTAAATATGATTGCTCATCGCCTTTTAAGCGAAGACTTTCACTCCAGCCGAAACACAATCCCTCTTCTAATACTTCCTCAAAACTGACGCTATCGATTCCTGATTTTTTCTTATAAATTTTTACGAAAATACCATTCGATACATCGTGGTTATCTATCAACCAATCACGCAAATGATGGCAATTACGAAACTCTAATACCGGTAAGTTAGTCTTCATCCAATTCCATTTTATACTGCTTTGGCGTTTTACTAATAGCTTGCCTAAAATCAGTTATAAGATGTTGTTGACTACTATAGCCGGTATCATAAGCCAGCGCTACCCAATCCACATCTTCATTTCGGATACGATCAGCCGCCTCCAGCGATCTTCTTGTTTGCAAAAACCACTTCAATCCAATACCAATATATTCCTGAAAAAGTTGCTGCAGCCAGCGCTCACTTTTGCCAACAATTTTGGCAATTTCAGCAACCGTTTGAATATCACTGCTGGCTTCAACTAGCTCAATAATCTCGCCAATTAGCGCAATTTTGGCATCTTTTTTTGGTAAGTTTTTTCGTAAATGATCGATCAGTGCACTAAAAACCGATTGATCGTCGCCCTTCAAGAGTTGCTGGCAAAAATTACTGTCAAATTTCGGCAAAACTTTTTTAAGATCAATTGTCGTATCGCGCAAATCAAGCATGCTACCGTCATAAAAAAGATGAAACGCGCCTGGACGAAATCGCGCACCGACAATTCTCGTTTCATCGGTTGCTATATACTGACGTTTGCGACAAAAGGTACCCTGAATACCGCAACTCTCAAACGACAAAAAAATATCGACATACGGACGATGCATGAGTTGATCAGAAAAGTGGACTTTTGTCCGTCGCTTGGAACGTATAGACCAAAAATGTTCGACAAACAATGCAAGATCATTCGGTGGCAAAAAAGTCTGAAAATCAACATTCTTGATAAAGCTAGCAGTATCTAGTCTGCCCCGCGGCTCTAGGTTGATTGCGGATTTTTGTAATACTTCACGCTGCATATTATGTAGTATAAACCAGTCACTATAACAAAGGAGGAACATGACAAAATTTCGAGGTATCGCAACAATCAACATTACCGCCGACGATCATAAAAAAGCTGTCGATTGGTACCGCGAACTGCTAAATACAGAACCGTACTACGAGCAACCAGGCTACGCTGAATTTCGAATTGGCGACTACCAAACTGAGCTGGGTATTGTGGATAGTCGATTTATGCCACAGCTCGCGCATCCCGATAAACCGTCAGGTGCAATCGTCTACTGGCAAGTTGACGATGTAGAAAGTTGCTTGAATGAATTAGTCAGTATGGGCGCGACCCAACTCGAAGCGATCAAAAATCGTGGCAATGGATTTATCACCGCCTCATTGATCGATCCATTTGGCAACATACTAGGCATCATGCAGAACCCACATTTTTTGGAAATTTTAAAGAGCAACGTCGGAGCTCTTGAGGCATAGTCATGACTACAAACAACAAACCTCCGTTATTTGGGAACGGAGTTTGAAAGAGTTCGGTTTGGTGCAATTTTACAACTCCGCTAGAATCTATTTTGAGGAAAAAGCTGAATTACACACGCCGCGCCGCCTGTGCGGGCAAGCCCGCACGCGCCCCACCAGCCGCCCCCTTTGCCTTTTTCTAAGATTCCCCCCGCCGAGATTTTTTAGGATTTGGAAAAGGGTATTTCTGGTCGGGTCGCGTCTGCCTTTGGCAGACAGGCGGCGAGGCTCGGAGCGGCAAAGCCGCTATGTTTAGCAAGCGACACATTCTAACATCTAACAAAGTAGTGGCGAAAGTGATAAAATCGTCATAAGTGGTTTACCACTTATGGTCTAGAGCCACCTCACTCGAGGAAGGTACGACTAAAGATCTACATGGAAATATAAAGCTCGTCGTCAGAGCACTATTTCCATGTAGTTACGTTCCGAAAGGAGCGTAGGTAGCTTCGGCTATCACTGGCGGCGAGCTTTTTAGTTTGCCGGGCTCTAACTATAAACGCCAGGAAAGGCAAGAAGGATAAAACTACATGGAAATCACAGTTATAGACGCATTGGTATTAACGGGAGTCCAAGCATTACTAATGGTCAATTATGCTGCTCGCCGTATTGCTGCAGCGCAAGCTACGCGCGGACTCATAAAAGATCATATAAAAGACACTCGTCATCATAATCATGGAAAGACACTTCTCGTTTTGCGCAGTCGCATGTCAGCACTTACGGCTACGCTCGCTTTTACCGCATTGGCAACGATTTCAAGCTTCTTCGCGGCAGTATTTATTGTCTTTGGCTGGACAGTAATAGCAAAAATCGTCTTTGTTATCAGTATAGCTTTGGGGGTGATCGGTCTTTTTCAGTCGCTACGTGATTCTTATTTGTCGAACCAGTCGCATTTCTCAGAGCTTGACAACACGATATCGAAAGATGATCCTTACTACGGCGCAGGAGCACCGTAAAAAATAACTACTGTATAGTACAAATATGAAGAAAATACTCATCACAAGGCAGTTATCGCCTAAAAACACAGCTCAGCTCACCGATAAATATGATGTTGATATATACGAGAATACTGATACCGCCATACCACGCGATGAATTTCTTGCACGCGCCAAAGGTGCACACGGTATCTTGTGCATGCTCACCGATAAGGTAGATCAGCAGCTCCTCGATGCCGCTGGCGACCAGCTAGAGGTTGTCAGTACGATGTCGGTTGGTTTCGACCATGTCGATACACATTTGCTTAAAGAGCGAGGAGTCCGGCTTGGTTATACACCTGATGTTCTGACCGACTCGGTTGCCGATACCACCATTGCTCTGATGCTTGCAGCTTCTAGGCGTATCCCCGAAGCTATCTCGGCAGCCAAGGACGGCGAATGGGGTACGTGGGCACCCTACTGGCTAACTGGTCAAGACCTTAGTCGTTCGACAGTCGGCATTATCGGACTCGGTGCAATCGGTGCTGAGGTGGCAAAACGTCTATCCGGCTTTGGTTGTAATGTTTTATATTCTAGTAGAACACGCAAAGAACAGCTCGAAGAAAGACTCAGTCTTGAGTATGTGTCACAGGAAGAGCTGCTCAAGAGGAGTGATTTTGTGAGCGTACATAGTGCGCTCACACCCGAAACAACAAATCTTTGTGACGATTCATTCTTCGCGCAGATGAAGTCGACGGCAGTTTTCGTAAACACAAGCCGAGGAGGATTGGTTGACCAAGACGCGCTTTACGATGCATTGAGCCAGAAAAAAATCTACGCAGCAGGCTTAGATGTCGCCATACCAGAGCCACTACCGGTTGATAATCCGTTATTTAGTCTTAAGAACTGCGTCATATTGCCACACATTGGTAGTGCCAGTATACGAACACGAGAAGCAATGACGCAGATTGCTGTCGCCAATCTTGATCTCGCGCTTGGGGGTGAAGCCATGAATCACGAGGTTGCTTTGTAAGCTTATGTCAAGAGAAAAAAGCTACAAACTCCTCATTCTCGACTATGGTGGTGTTTACTCTTTTGAGTATAATGTTACCGCGTTCGATACCATTATGAAAGAATCGTTTGGTGTTGTCCCAAGTGACTCTGACAGAGCAAGCATAGCACCACTATCACGCCTTCTTGCGGCTAACCGCATCACTACGGAACAGTATGTTGCCAGGGTAGCTGAAGTGCTTGGCTCTTCGTCGCAAGACGTTGCTCGCTTCGAAGCAGCCACCTTGCGAGTTACGTTTGATCCTTCCGAGCCGATGAGGGTATTAGTTGGCGAGGTTAAGGCGCGTGGGATAGCCGTGTCGCTTTTATCTGATATGTACTTGTTTGAGGTTGAAAAGACACGCCCATGGGGTAGGTATGATCAATTCGATTATGCCGCATTTTCCGCTGAAGCTGGATTTACTAAGGCTGACCCAGAGTTTTTTATGCAAACGTTGCAGCACTTTAATCACAATCCAGGCGACGTATTGTTCGTCGATGATACAGAAAGTCACCTGCAGACCGCCCAAATGCTCGGAATCGATACGCTACATTCTGATAAGACCATTTACCATACTCCTGATAATCTTGTCGAAGCGATAAAGACAAAACTCTCAATATAAATTTGATACGCTAAACCACCTTGTCACGCTACCATTAAACTGGACACATCGTCTATTCTAGAAAGGACGTACGTATCAGTCTAAACAAGGAGATTTTCATCATGCCTCGTGGCATACCAGCCGACCAAACCCATCGCATGGAGATAGTAACAAAGATTCGCGACCAAGGCATGAGCGTGAGCGAAGCGAGCGCCCAATACAACCTCAGCCCTAAAACCATCTACACCTGGCTCCGTGAAGGCGTCGTGGACGGCAACCGCAACCTCATCCTGGAGAACAACAAACTTAAAAAAGAGATTGAGCAGCTGTATAAGCTACTCGGCCGTGCAACGGCCGAAATGCAAAGGTCAAAAGACTAGCCATCCTGGACGAGGTCGACCCGGGATGGCGCCAACACTTTGTCGGTATGCTTGGCATCTCCCGGAGTAGTTACTATGACCAGGCTACCACGCTCAGTGAACGGGATAAGGTGGCAATCTCGCAACTCCGCGAAGCACATGGGCAGCACCCACTATACGGCGTTCGACGGCTAGCCCTGTACCTTGATTGGAGCGAAAACAAAGCTCGACGTATCCGCACTCTTGCTGGCGTGCATATTACCCGTCCGAGCAAAAAGAAACGCCACGGCAAGAGTAGTCCAGCTGAGATACCGGTCGCACCTAATGCGCTCAAACGCTTTGCAGTCTTGCGAGATGAACTCCGCCCGCAAGCGGGTATGAGCTACTCAGGTATGACCGACTCGGGCGGGTGGGTGCAGGATTTCACCTACTTGTGGCTCCAGGGCTGCTGGCACTATTTAGCAGTCGTACTGGATCTCAAGACCCGGCAAGTGCTTGGTTGGAAACTCGGATTGCGTCACACTGCCCAGCTCACCCATGCGGCGCTGCTGGAAGCACTGAGCAGATACCCGCCGCCAACCATTCTGCATTCCGACCAAGGCAGCGAGTACTTAAGTTACCAGCACCAGTTAACCTGTGGCCGTTACGAGATAACGCTCAGCTGTAGTACCGCCGCTAGCCCGTGGCAGAACGGCTTCATGGAACGTTTCTTCGGCAGTTTCAAGGCCGAGCTCGGCAGCCTCAAGCATTACAGCGATGTTGGCGAGCTCCACGAAGCCATTGCCCTGACGATGTTTTACTACAACAACAAGCGTATCCACTCAGCGCTTAAGATGAGCCCAGCGGCTTACGCCGCTACGCTCATCTGAGAATAGACAAGGTGTCCGGAAAAGTGGGAGCTTGACAACCTCTGCCGTAAACTGTAAGCGATCCGACTAGAAACACCCTTTTCCTAATTCAAAAAATCTCGGTGGGGGTAGCTCCAAAAAAAATAATGCAAAGGGTTTTCTGGGTGGGGCGCAGGACGGCTTTGCTGTGCTAGGCGGCGGGGCTTGTGCAATTCAGCATTTTTCCTCAAAATAGGTTCTAGGGGAGTTGTAAAATTCCACCAAGAACGAACTTTTCGGGAAATTTGAGCGCATCCAGCGCTCTTTTTCTTTGGTTTTTGATCCGCAAAACCCAAAAAAAAGCGGCGCATTCGCGCCACAATTTCCGTAGTTCGTCTTTTTTGGTGCACTGAAGAAGACTTGAACTTCCACGGCCTAAAGCGGCCACTAGCCCCTCAAGCTAGCGCGTCTACCAATTCCGCCACCAGTGCATGTATGAGGTAAATGAACTCGTAGTTTAGTGTCTTTTGCGGACAGTTTTAGGTAATGCTTGGGCGGAATCGGTAGACGAGTCTACTGATTTTTCTGGGCATCGTTTCACGATGACCCGCCACCAGTGCATGTATGAGGTAAATGAACTCATAGTTTAGTGTCTTTTGCGGACAGTTTTAGGTAATGCTTGGGCGTAATCGGTAGGCAAGTCTACTGATTTTTCTGGGCATCGTTTCACGATGACCCGCCACCAGTGCATGTATGAGGTAAATGAACTCATAGTTTAGTGTCTTTTGCGGACAAGTCTATGACACAATATTATAGTTAATCTACGGGGTTTTGTAAACTGATCTCTGCTCTACTGTCCACAAAATAACATTGGCATAGCGATCAGACGATATAACGAACTTCGCCTTATCTACCATCGCATGAGCATTATTTGCCCTGACATATGTAGCAACTTGCTGGTACAGACCGATCGCAGGAACATCCGACAACCATTGTTTGGCAAATGTAATATACTTGACGTCGCGCAACTTGGTATCAAGGCGATCGCGCGCACTGATCAAAGCTGTATCACTGGTATCGTTTTTATAATTAGCGAAATTATATCCAGACACACCCAGTTGAGAAGAATGCCAATAAGCATAGACATCTGGATCAGCCCCAATCGGCAGCTCATAAAGCAACATATCGTAATCACGTGGCTGCAAAACATTTGTGATGAAATTTGCACTAGGATTTGCTGTATCAGTAACCACTAAATCAACATCAATGCCTAGATCGAGCAGCTGGCTTTTGATGTTTTCTGCCGACTGACTGAACTGTTGCGTTTTTGTCGTGGCAAGTCGGAGCTTCATCTTGGTATCGCCTTTTTGCAAAACACCGCCACTCATCTTCCAGCCTTCTTGATCGAGCATTTCTTTAGCTTTTTTGATGTCTACGGCCGGCTTTGATGGCAGATCACCACTAATCTGGCCACTAATAAAAGGCAGGTCGTTTGCTGGTAGATTGCCGCCAGCAGCCTTACGAACTTTCGCTGTATCTAACCCATGTTGGATCGCTTGACGTACTTTTTGATCTTTCAAGATATTTGATGTGGTGTTAAACATCAAGAAAACAGCGTTATCTAAACCATAACTCTGAATTTTGTACTCATTCGGAACATCAGCTGTATCGCCAGCGCTTAGGTCGGCAGCCGCTGTAATTTCGTGTGCTTTTAGTGCGGTCGTTAGCTCTTTGGCACTCGGGTAAGTATAGATTTCAAATCGGTCAAGTTTTGGCTTTCCCATATAGTAGCGACTATTGGCTGTCATATGAACTGCTTTATTTTCAAGCAAAGTCGCTGTATCGCTAGTCTGTAGTAACTTAAACATAAATGGTCCGCTACCAATCGGCGATCTGGCAAAAGCATTTTCTTGCATCGCGCCTGGGCTCACTTGCTGCAAAGAATGCATTGGCACAATCGGGAAAGTCAGTGCATGCACAAATGGTGCGTAGTTAACAGGAAGCGTAAATACGACGGTCGAATCATCAGTCGCTTTAACAGATATATCTTTCCAGTTAGCACGTAGCGACGAACGCACCCTTGCAGCTGGATCTTTAATAGTTTTAACTGTAAATACCACGTCTTTAGCGGACAACTTAACGCCGTCATGCCAATAAATATTGTCTCGCAACTTAACAGTGTAATTTAGGCCTTTGTCGTCGACTGATACTTTTTGAGCGGCGTCAGGTTTTAAGTGACCAGTGTTGTCATAGGCTAGCAGCGATGAAAACATCAGCCGACTGGCCGCTGTTTCTGCACTTGAAGACGCGTACAAAGGATTCAAAGTCTCGAGCTTGCCGATCACCCCTTCAACATATGTGCCGCCCGGCGCACTGGCAACCGTAGTAGCTCTCGAGTAAAATAAATAGCTTTGCAGACCAATGCCTGCCAAAATTAGAGCGGCTACAGCCAACCAAGTCACAATATGGCGTTTTGACTGCCGCAAACTATCTAGGCGCTTGATGATAAACTTGTGAGCATGACGCTGCGAGACATTTTCAGCACGTCTTAGGCGCTTACGGATCAACTTTTTATCAACAGTCAGCCGCTGAAAACGGCTCCAGCTTGATTTTTTATTGTCTATTTCTGGATCACTCGACATCTGTCTTCCTATGATGGCAGCAAAATGCCTGCCAAAATCGATAACACAAATATAACTGTGAAGATAATCGATGACTCAAATAAGTTCTTGTCGAAGCCGCGCCGAGTAGTATAAAGTTCGCTCGATCCACCAAAACCAGCACCAAGCGATGCACCGCGCTGCTGCATTAAAATTGTCAAAATCAATAGTGCAGCTGAGATTAGCATTGTCCACTGTAGAATATCACTGGTCATTATCGTCTCCTCTCTTTGGTACAGCTGTGTACCTTAGATCAATCACATTACTTAATATATAGTTTACCAGACTTATGACAATTCCGGTTACAACTGAATGCCAAAATGTCATTGTCATACCTGCACCAGGGGCTAGTTTCATTGAGATGTAGACTAAAAATCCGTTTACGATAAACATAAATAGTCCAAGCGTCACTAGGAGTGCTGGCAACGAAAAGATTATTATCAGTGGCCTTAACAGGGCATTAATAATCGAGAATATCAAGCCTGCCAAAAGAAAAATACTGATACCTTCAGGTGATTCTGTGTAGCCGGTCCCAAACAACTTAACCGCTAGCCATAAGCCAAAAGTATTCAATACCCAGCGAATCAAAAATGAGCGAAATTGTTGACGCATTATTAGTACTAGTATAGCAATTGTTTACGGCTCTGTCGATAACATTCGGCTCATGTTGGTGTGACCTTTTTCAGTCACTAAAATATCGTCTTCAATCCTCACCCCAATACTCTCCTCAGGAATATAAATTCCTGGCTCAACAGTCAAGACCATTCCTGGTTTAAAAACTTCGGCCTTGCCTAACGACTCATGGACATCTTGACCAAGTCCATGACTAATTGCGTGTGGCATATATCGTCTCACTAAATCAACCTGACTGCTAGCTTTCAACTTGAGGTTCTTGATGGCTTCGTGCATGCGATTATCGACATAGCTGAGATAATCGACGACTGCCAGTCCTGGCTTTATTCGATCGATAATATCTCGTTGGGCTGCAACGACTTCAGAATGAACCGACAGCTGGCGATTAGACGCTTTAGAAAATTGCAACGTCCGAGTTATATCCGCCGCGTAGCCATCAACTTTTGCACCAACATCACATAAAACAAGACTACGCGCACGTAGTCGTGAGCAATTATCAACGTAGTGCAGTGTACAAGCATTTTTGCCCGACGCGATTATTGGTGCATAGGCATGTTTAGCGCCGCGACGCTCGATTTCATAGCTGAAAATCGCTTGAGCCTCATATTCGTAATGCAATGTATCGATGGTACTTCTAAACTTATCGAAGCCTTCGCTGGTTATCTTTATGGCTTTTTCTAATGCCTTTATTTCGATGGGCTGCTTAATCGCACGCAGTTTTGCTAGATCATCTCGAATATCGATAGTTTTTTCAAAAATTCTTTCTAGTTGCTGACATAATAATTTCTGAGCCGGGTTAGCAACAAAATTACCGAAATCTTTTGGTGTAATCGAATAGACAGTTGTATGTTTACGACGTATGTTTTGCAAAAGTGCTTCAAAGTTCACCTGGTCAATTATTTCATCGGCACCTGATATCACTAGTGCCTCATCATTGCTTAGTGCCCCATCAAAAATCATTTCGTTTATATCGATCGACGGTCTGATCAACCAGGTATGATTTCGGATACCATCATGCACCATCAGCCAGCCAGGCCTACCGATGCCGCACAGATACTTAAAGTTGGCTTCTTGCTCGAAATCAGCAGCCATATCATTGCTTTTTTGCATAGCATGGTATGAAGTCATGACGACAACTCCGCCCTGAATCAGGTTAGATAAACTTTGCCGATTACCAATAAAAAAATTATTATCCATGTTTTATCCCGCTTTTCCAAGCAATTATTTTTTGTGCCTTATCGTTACCAATGCATTCTTGTAATTCAACAATTGGTGCTTCAATAATTTTTGATATACTGCCAAAATGTTTGATCAGCTTTTGTTTGGTTTTTGGTCCTATACCATCGATATCATCCAACTGGCTTTTCAGTGATTTTTTCACGCTTACGGTACTGTGATAG
>Ga0075152_10002389_pt1 | contig 13304 bp, 9 predicted proteins | sample JI61114C2DNA_FD_70964 | JGI IMG/M metagenome (GOLD analysis project Ga0075152, IMG submission 70964) | Wastewater effluent complex algal communities from Wisconsin, to seasonally profile nutrient transformation and Carbon sequestration -... | ecosystem: Engineered > WWTP > Effluent > Algae...
TTTAAAGATCTCATTATTGAGAAACTACGTAGCTCAAAAGAAGAATTAGCTGCCTTAACCCAATCGTTAAGCAACCCAAATATGAACGGGACAGATGATACTGCAGGAACCTACAAAACACTTGAGGATGGTTCGGCAACTCTTGAAAAAGAATCAATCAATCAGTTAGCGGCACGCCAGAGAAAATTCATAGATAACCTTGAAAGCGCTTTGGTTCGTATTGAAAATAAAACTTATGGCGTTTGCAGAGAAACCGGCAAACTAATCCCGAAAGAACGCTTACGTGCAGTTCCGCATGCTACTTTAAGTATGGAAGCTAAATTGAAGCAGGCGTAAATGAAAGCTTATACTAAGCCCTTTATTGCAATTTTTCTTATTCTTTTAGCCGACCAGGCACTAAAATTCTGGATTAAGCTTAACATGTCCTTGGGACAGGAGTACAAAATATTTGGCAACTGGGCGATTATACATTTCACCGAAAATAATGGAATGGCATTCGGTATTGAGTTTGGGGGTGAAGCAGGAAAACTCGCTTTGTCCTTATTCCGTATTGTGGCCGTTTGCGGGATTGGTTATGGGCTGGTTCATCTTATTAAAAAGAAGTATCATCGCGGTCTGATCATGAATCTTGCGCTGATATTTGCCGGAGCACTGGGAAATATCATTGATTCAACCTTCTATGGCATCATTTTCAATGAAAGTTCTTATTATGAGCCTTCAGTGCTTTTCCCTCCCGAAGGAGGTTATTCAAGCCTGTTCCATGGTAAAGTGGTTGATATGTTTTATGTCCCGATCCTGCAGGGCATCTATCCGCAATGGTTCCCCTTCTGGGCAGGTGAAGAATTTATCTTCTTCCGTCCGGTTTTCAATCTGGCCGATTCGGCTATTTCTATAGGTGTAATTATGATACTCATCTACCAGAAACGATATTTCAAGGAAGAGAAAGAAGAAGAATTCTTTCCACATAGCGAAAGTATTGAAGAATAAAACCGAGGCCTTAAAAAGGCCTTTTTTGTTGCCTAAAACGTATTTTAAACTGAAATCCTATCTTAATTCTCCACTCTCCATTCTCAATTCTCAATTGCCCTTATGGATTTGGCACGAATTTTTCATCTCATACATATAGATTTAATTAAACAAAGAAACATGAAAAATATATTAGCAATTGCCCTATTAAGTGTATTCAGCTTAAGTGCCTTTTCCCAAAATATAGACACACGAAGAAAAATTGAAGTAAACGGATCAGCAGAAGCTGAAGTAACACCGGACATTATTTATATCGGAATGTCCTTGAAAGAATATTTCAGGGATTCAAACAACAAAAAGAAAGTTGAGATCGAAGAACTTGAACGTCAGTTACAGTCGGCAGTTCTGAAAGCAGGCATTCCTCAGGAAAATTTTACCATCAATAATATTTCCAGCTATAATAACTGGTGGGAAAAGAAAAAAGCACCTGATTTTTTGGCCCGTAAGCAATATCGGATCAAAGTCACCGATCTGACCAAATTCAATGAAATTATGAGTGCTGTAGATCCTAAAGGGATAGAATACAGCAATATTGAGAGCTACGATTATTCCAAAATTGAAACCCTGAAAAAAGAACTGAAAATAAAAGCACTCCAGGCCGCAAAAAACAAAGCAGATTATCTAATCACTTCAATTGGCGGAACCTTGGGTGGAGCAATGGATATCCAGGAAATCAATAATGAATATTATCCTCAGCCAATGTATCGTGCAAACATGATGATGAAAGCCGATGCTATGGCTTCAACTGAAGCAGCAATGCCCGATATTGATTTCAAAAAGATCAAACTGAACTACCAGATGAGGGCGGTGTTTGAAATAAAGTAGAAATTTAATTGACAGTTGACAATTGACAGTTGACAACGAAAATCGTAATCATTTTAAGTTTGCACTCTAAATTAAAGAGGATGTCATCCCAATACACCCTTCGCGAAGAGGGATGACAGGGATTTGGTAATGAACTATTAATTTGACAATTTAGTAATACATCTGACAACTGTCAATTGTCAACTATCAATTGTCAACTATCAACTAATATGCATGTACAAAAGGAGCCCAGAGGTATTGTCCCCTCAAAGAAAAAAACACTTTACCCGATCAGGGCTGGGCTTCGTGATTATCTGATCAAATACGACCGTGAGGTAAAGCTACCTGTTCAATACACAGATCTGCTTCGATTCAATCTGAAGACACCTCTTAGGGATAAGGAAGGGCGTGATACGCTCTGGTATACAGTATATTATGATGAAAGTGAGATGAAGGAATTATTCCCGAATCTCACTTATATCTATGCATTAATGAATACAGATGGTGATACCGCAGTGATGGAACACCTTTCCGTAGCGCGGATAGATTACTGCACCTTTGCCAATACAAGGCCTTTCAGGGTTCGGATCATCAACCGCCTGAATGATAACTATGATCATTTCTACATTAAGGTTGGGGATGCATCGCGTGTCTACGGACTTGAACTGGAGCATATTTTATCTCCTAACCGGATAATTTATATGACGGATGGGAATACACTAATTGAAGAGCATATTCCCGGTCTGCCTGGTGATGAGTTTATTAAGCGAAGTCTTCACACATCGAAATTCAATCAGATCCGGATTTGCAAGGAGTTCGTTAAATTCAATGAACGCTGTTTTGTCAGATTGTTGGGAGATATGCGCTCTTATAATTTCGTTGTCGATATTACTCCGGATATTGAAGGTAATCAATACCGTTTCAGGGCCATCGATTTTGATCAGCAATCCTATGAAGGGAGACTAAAAATGTACCTTCCGCATTATTTCAAGGAAAATCTGGCCCTTGTTCAGCTTGGAATGCAGCATATGGACCTTACTACTATGCGGCAGTATCAGGAAGAAGAAAGAAGTCTGATAGCCAACCGTTTCCGCTCAGGATACTACCGTCTTCAGGATCTGTTCGAAGTTATGAATACTGATTCCATAGCACCGGAAGAAAAAGTCATACAACTAGGAAAAGAACTTGCTTCCTATCATAAAAACCCAGCTTTCAAAAGTTGTGATACGATGGGGAAACTGGTTTTTGAAAGTCTGCACCAGATTGTTGGGAAGAAAATGGGGTAGTGAGTTGCCTGTTATCTGTTGCCAGTTGTCAGGGATGTCCTGCTAAATGTCAAATTAATAGTCACTCTCAACTCTCAACTCTCAACTACCTAGATTCTATCTCCAGCACCAAATCATCCGTGTTAACCAATGTACCTGGCGTTAAAATAATATCTCCAACAATACCATCATTATTTGCTGCAATATTGGTTTCCATTTTCATGGCTTCGACCATAAACAAAGGCTGATTTTTCTTAACTGCATCACCCTTTTTAACAAAAACTTTGGAAAGCATCCCCTGCAAAGGTGAAGCAACATGACGTTCATTATCTCTTTCAGCCTTTCTATTCTCCTGGCGAATCACTTTAATCGATCTATCCTGAACCTCAATATTCCTTGTCTGCCCGTTCAACTTAAAGAAAGCTGTACGCATTCCCTTATCATCCGCTGGGCCAATAGACTGAAGCCTGACAAGCAGGGTTTTACCCGGGGCAATTTGCACTGTAGTCTCTTCTCCCGGCTTCATTCCATAAAGAAAGTATTTGGTCGGAACCACATCTACATCACCGTATTTCCTGAACATGAGCAGGTAGTCTTCAGTTACTTTAGGATAAAACTTATAAGACAGGTAGGTAGTGTAGGGAAGATCATCACCGAATTTCTTCTTAAAATCTTTAAAATCCTGCTCCAGATCCAAGGCAGGAATATGTTTGCCTGCACGGTCAGTCAGAGGCACTTTGCCTTTCAGAATGATTCGTTGAAGCTCCAGAGGGAATCCGCCTTCAGGCTGTCCGAGTTCTCCCATAAAATAAGAAACAACAGATTCAGGGAAGGAGATCTGATCTCCTTTGGTAAATATGTCTTCCTTGCTGATATTGTTTGCAACCATATATTGAGCAAGATCACCAACCACTTTTGAACTTGGTGTAACCTTAACAATATCTCCAAACATCTCATTCACATCAGCATAACGCTCCTTGATCTCTTCAAATTTATCTCCCAGACCTAAAGCAATTGCCTGAGGTTTCAGATTGGAATATTGACCACCCGGAATTTCATGCTGAAACACTTCCGCAGAACTGGATTTCAAGCCAGATTCAAAGGGATGATAATAATCGCGAACACTCTCCCAGTAATTACTGAACTGATTCAAAGATTTAATATTGTAAGGGTTCTCACGCTCATGGAAACGCATCATTTCAACTATGGAATTGAAATTAGGCTGTGAAGTCATGCCTGATAAAGCACCCAAAGCACAATCCACTACATCTACTCCTGCATCAATGGCCTGCATATAAGTTGCCGACTGCAATGAGGAGGTATCATGAGTATGCAGATGAATTGGAATCTTCACTGTATCCTTTAATGCCTCAATTAATATTTTGGCTGCATAAGGTTTCAGCAAACCCGACATGTCTTTAACACCCAGAATATGTGATCCTGCATTCTCAAGATCTTTAGCCAGGCGTAAATAATAATCAAGATTATACTTTGTCCGTTTCGGATCCAGAATATCTCCTGTATAACATAAAGCACCTTCGGCAATACCACCGGTCTTGCGCACCATATCGATACATGGAGCAATATTTTCCATCCAGTTCAGGGAATCGAAAATCCGGAATACATCCACGCCATTCTCCCAGCTTTTCTGCACAAATGATTCAACTAGGTTATCCGGATAGGCTGAATATCCAACTCCATTACATCCCCTGATCAGCATCTGAATCAGGATATTAGGCATTGCGGCCCTCAGCTTCTGTAATCTGATCCATGGATCTTCGTGAAGGAACCTCAGGCATACATCAAACGTTGCACCGCCCCAGGCCTCCATACTAAAGGTTTGTGGATGATCTTTTGCATAAGCCTCGGCAACCTTCAGCATATCATAGGTACGCATACGGGTAGCCAGCAATGACTGATGGCCATCACGGAAAGTTGTATCGGTATAATAGATCTTCTTTTCGTTCTTCAACCAGGAACAAAATCCTTCAGCACCCAATTCAGTGAGCATATCCTTTGTACCCTTTGGATAAGGTGCCAAATGATCAAACTCAGGAATCGGTGGTTTTTCAAGACGTACCTTCGGATCAAAGTTTTTTACATCGGGATTGCCGTTCAATGAAATGTCGCCCAGAAATGATAAAACACGTGTTCCACGGTCGAGGCCGGTGGTAATGGCAAACAATTCAGGATATTCCTGTATAAAATTAACGGTAGCCTTGCCTTCTACAAAAACAGGATGATTGATCAGATTCTCTAGGAACTGAATATTATTTTTTACACCCCTAATCCTGAATTCACGCAATGCACGATTCATTTTACGGGCTGCATCAACTAAAGTCGCACCCTGCGTGCTTACTTTAACCAGCATGGAATCAAAAAAGGGACTGATCTTCATACCCGGATAGGTACTTCCCTCATCCAATCGAACACCAAAACCGGTTGCATTACGGTAAGTGATCAGTGTTCCGTAATCAGGCTTAAATCCGTTTGATGGATCCTCAGTGGTGATACGGCATTGCATCGCAAAACCATTTTTCATGACATGAGCCTGATCCGGAAGTCCGATCTCCGGACTTGAAAGTTTATAACCATCAGCAATATAAATCTGAGTTTTGATCAGATCTATACCGGTAATCATTTCTGTAACGGTATGTTCTACCTGTATTCTCGGATTAACCTCAATGAAATAGATCCGCTCATCCGAATCTACCAGAAATTCAACCGTTCCAACATTATTATAGTTAACAGCTTTCGCGATGCTTACAGCGTAGTGATATAATTTCTCGCGGGTCTCATCCTTTAAGTTCAGGGAAGGTGCTACCTCTACAACCTTCTGGAAACGCCTTTGAACAGAACAATCGCGCTCATACAAATGCATCACATTTTGATGGTTATCAGCAACAATCTGAACTTCGATATGACGGGGACGCTCAATGAATTTCTCAAGGAATACAGTATCATCACCAAAGGCATTTTTAGCTTCACTTTTAGCTTCAGGAAAGGCCTTTTTAAGTTCTTCTTCAGTTCTCACAACCCTCATTCCGCGACCGCCACCACCTGAGGCTGCCTTTAAAATCATAGGAAAACCTATGCGATCAGCTTCCGAGAGTGCAATTTCAAGACTGCTCAGATCCGGTTCGTTACTTTCAATGATAGGGATTTGAGCATTTTTAGCAACCGTTTTAGCAGTAATCTTATCACCCAATGCAATCATTACATCCGGCCTTGGCCCGATAAAAATAATTCCATTTTCAGCACACTGACGTGCAAACTCTGGATTTTCTGATAAAAAGCCATATCCGGGGTGGATAGCATCGGCTTTACAGTATTTAGCCATCTCAATAATGGCCTGAATATCAAGATATGGTTTTAAAGGATCGCTATCTTCTCCTATCTGATAGGCCTCATCGGCTTTGTAACGATGAAGAGAATAACGATCTTCGTAAGTATAAATAGCCGCAGTCTGTATATTTAATTCATTACAGGCGCGACTAATCCTGATTGCAATCTCTCCCCTGTTTGCTATCAGTATTTTCTTGATATTCATAAACAACCTAATTTGTCCCTAAGATAAAAAATAAAAACCTGATACCAAATAAGATTTTGGTTCAAAATCTTATCCAAATTGATGAAAAAGGCATTAATTAGTCTGAAAATCTCAAATAGTAAAATAAACAATTTAATATGCAGAAAAAGCTGAGTCCCAAATTGAACTGGGCAGAACGTGTTTCTTACCTTATGGATGAAAAATTTCGAATCCCGGGAACGAATTTCAGATTTGGAATCGACCCCCTTTTAAATTTAATTCCGGTATTGGGGGATATTTCGGGTTTTGCAGTTTCGATTGTGCTGATACTTACCATAGCAAGACATGGCCTAAGCCGGAAAGTTCTTATTTTGATGTTTCTGAATGTGATTCTGGACTCAACCATTGGCGCAATCCCAATCATTGGGCATGTGTTTGACTTTGCCTATAAATCAAACTCAAGAAACATCCGTCTCCTGAAAGAATATTATGAAGAAGGGAAGCATCAGGGCAGTGCCAGGGGCACGATCCTTTGGATTGTCCTTTTCCTTATTGTCTTTATTCTGATTTTTATCTGGGCGATGTGGAAAATCCTGGAACTGATAATTGGCCTTTTTTAAATTAACCTGAGGAAATATAAAATCTTGCAGGGTAGTGTATTATCCATTTTCCTTTAGTAATTCTCAAACTATCACTCTCGCAAAGACGCTAAGACGCAATAGCTACAGGTTAGGTAAATCATCTAATTTTGATGATATTTTCGCCTCTCTGCGTCTTTGCGAGAGCTTTTTTCCACTTTCCTCTCCCTTTGGTGGATGTTATCACCGACCAATGATATGATTGTGCATGGTACGGAGAACACCGAACAGAGGGGAATATCTGTAGCAGGAGGTTCTCGCTTTCGCAAGAATGACAAGTGTTGTTTGGAATGAGGAGATTCCAGCTTTCGCGAGAATCGAAATACGGAACCGTACGATAAATGATGTATGGAGAGCCTTATTATTTGCCTGTGGTTGGTGTTATCACCGACCACTTTATAAGCAAAATTGCAATCTCCGGTAGACCCTATTACACTTCGGATTCCGGCCTCCGCTCCGGAATCTCCTTTCATCTTCACCATTCTCTTGTCATCTCGGCGAATGCCGCGACCTCATACCTTAAGCCAGAATATAAATAAATTAGCTGATATATTCAAAACCTGTATATGGCACAAGAGCAGCCGGAATTTTTATGCCTTTTTCATCCTGATTATTTTCCAGCAGAGAAGCCACAATACGCGGCAGTGCGAGTGCACTTCCATTTAAAGTATGAGCGAGCTGAGGCTTGCCGTCACCGCTCTTATAACGCAGTTTTAGGCGATTACTTTGATAAGTTTCAAAATTGGAAACTGAAGAAACTTCGAGCCAGCGTGCCTGGGCAGCACACCAAACTTCCATATCATAAGTCTTTGCAGAAGTGAAACCAATATCTCCGCCGCATAAACTAAGTACACGGTATGGCAATTCAAGTTTTTTCAATAAGGACTGAACATAGTTGCTCATATCTTCCAAAACATCATAAGAGTGATCAGGATGCACAACCTGTACAATCTCAACCTTATCAAACTGATGAAGACGGTTTAATCCGCGAACATGAGCTCCATAAGATCCTGCTTCACGGCGGAAACATGGGGTATATGCACAATTTTTGATCGGTAATTCATCTTCCTTCAAAATCACATCACGATATAGATTTGTGACGGGAACCTCGGCAGTAGGAATCAGATAAAGATTATCGCCGGTGATATGATACATCTGACCTTCTTTATCAGGTAGTTGTCCGGTACCAAAACCTGAGGCCTCATTCACAACAATCGGGGGCTGCATCTCACGGTAACCTGCTGCATCTGCATTATCGAGAAAAAAATTAATCAGTGCACGTTGTAGTTTAGCACCCTTACCCTTATAAACCGGGAAACCTGCACCGGCAATTTTGTTGCCAAGTTCAAAATCTATGATGTCATATTTTGCGGCCAGTTCCCAATGAGGCAAGGCACCCTGCATGAGCTGCGGTATCACTCCATTTTCTGATGCAACCTGATTATCATCGGCTCCAAAGCCCTTGGGCACCGATTGATGAGGTAAATTAGGCAAAAGCACCAAGTCAGCCTGCAAGAGGATTTCAATGGCAGAAAGTTTATCTCCGAGGGTACGAGTTTGTTCTTTGAATGTTGTAGTCTGTGTCTTTATTGCTTCAGCCTCATCTTTTAAGCCCTGACGCATCAGTTCACCAACCTTTTTTGCAGCGGCATTAGCCTCGGCAGCAATAGAATCCAAAAGAGTTTGAGTCTGACGACGGTCATCATCAAGCTTTATGATCTGATCAACCAGTTCAGGATTTTTAAAATTCCTGACAGATAAACGATTTAAAACTTCCTCCCTATTTTCGCGGATATAACTAACTTGCAGCATCTTTAATAATTTTAGACAAAGATATAAACAGTTTGGAGTTTGGGCTTTGATTTTGGAGTTTTTCCTGAATGAATACCCGAATAAGAATAGAAATAATGAGCGGCAAACTTTATCTTGTACCTACACCGATCGGCAATCTGGAAGACATAAGCTTCAGGGCAGTTCGCATTCTGAAGGAAGTAGACCTGATCCTTGCAGAAGATACCCGCACCAGTGCACCTCTGCTCAAGCATTTTGGGATAGACAAGAAATTATTTTCGCACCATCAGCATAATGAACATAAGTCGGTAACAGAGGTGATTCGCTTTCTGAAAGAGGGCAAACAAATCGCATTAATTTCTGATGCAGGAACACCGGCAATATCTGATCCGGGATTTTTACTCGTTCGTGAAGCAATCCGTAATGATCTGCCGATAGAATGCCTGCCGGGTGCTACTGCTTTTGTTCCTGCTCTGGTTAATTCAGGTCTGGCAGCCGATCGTTTTACATTTGAAGGCTTCCTGCCGGTTAAAAAGGGACGGCAAACGCGAATGAAAGAACTGGTAAATGAAAGCCGGACGATGATATTTTATGAATCGCCACATCGCCTTTTAAAAACATTGGAAGAGTTCGCACATTACCTTGGACCGGATCGCCAGGCATCTGTTTCCAGGGAATTAACCAAGATGTTTGAAGAAACCGTAAGAGGCACTCTTGAACAAATAAAAGAACATTTTGAAACTCATACCTTAAAGGGTGAGATCGTTATTTGTGTAGCAGGCAAATAAATTATATAAATAGTAAAAGCAATATTATGTTAATTGAACAATATTTAACAGATGATCAGGATCCAAGAACTGCAGAAAAAGTTTTGGGGAAACTACGGGATATGCTTACATCAGGTGAGGCCGTTATCTATCTGGCAATACAAAAAAGACCTGCGGTAACCCTGATACCAGATTGTATTGCAGTAACCAATAAGCGCATTGTATTTTGTATACCTGAAAATCTTGGCCTTACTACGGCTTATAAAACTTTCCCCTGGGCTGAAGTTAAAGAGGTTTCATTCAAAGAAGAATTCTTTGGATCAAAGTTTATTACCATCCCACAAAGAGGTGAAAACATTGCCATAGATTTTATTCCAAAAGTTCAGGCACGTAAACTCTATCAATTCTGCAATGAACAATTGGAAAAAGTAAAGACCATACCAGGATTTGACGAAAAAATCAGTGTGTTGCAGAATGAAAATCTTGGGGATGACTACGCATCATACATAGAAATTGAGGATCAGATCACTCCGGCAATTGCAGAGGTAAAAATAGCAGAACCTGAAGATGAACTAACCCAAAAGCTGCAGAAATTAAAAACACTGTACGAAAAACAACTCATCAGTCAGGAAGAGTATGAAAATAAAAAAGCCGAAATCTTAGCCAGACTTTGATGAAAAGAAATTATCAGCTTGCACTTTTAAGCGCCTTCTTACTTTGGTTCGCCTGGCCACCTATCCCCTTCAGCTCCCCAATTCTTCTGATAGCACTTGTTCCTGTTTTACTGGCGATGGAAAATATCATCGGTGCGCAAGGAAAGAAAAACGGGAAATTGATTTTCCGGACAGCCTTTCTTTGCTTTTTTGCATGGAATACAGCCAGTATTTACTGGGTTTTCAATTCCCTGGATTCGGCAATGCCTACTTGGGTGGCTGCCCTGATTTCACTGATTCCTTTTGGTTTGGGTGCAGTTTTAATGACTCTTGCATTCTGGCTTTACTACAGACTGAGGTTAATTACTTCAAAAATTTGGGCTTATACCGGACTGATCTGTTTCTGGATTGGCTACGAATACCTGCATCAAAGTTGGGACCTGGCATTCCCCTGGATGAACCTCGGAAATGGTTTCGCAGCTACTCATCAGTTGGTTCAGTGGTATGAGTATACCGGTGTATATGGTGGCACTTTGTGGGTTCTCCTTTCTAATATTTTATTTTTTGAGATCTGGCAGGCTCTAAAGGCTGGTACTTTAAAATTGAATACAAGCCGCTTGATTTTACCAATTTTAATACTTGTCACATTACCGGTATTAATTTCACTATTCATTTATTTCACCCACACAGAAAAATCAAATCCTGCTAATATTGTTGTCGTACAACCTAACATCGATCCCTATAAAAAATTCGGAAGCATGCCTCCTTCCGAACAAATTAATCGTTTGATTCATCTTTCGGATTCAATGGGGCAAAGCAATACCGAATATTTCATCTGGCCGGAAACTGCAATATCGCAGGGTACTGAGGAGAAAACATTCAGGGAGGATGAAAGTTTTAAAACAATTCAGAATTTTCTAAATGAGTACAAAAATGCAAACCTAATCTCCGGAATTGAAAGTTTTTCCATTTATGATTCAGCTGCAACGCTGACTGCGCGATACAACAAAAACAGTGGAATTTATTTTGATGTGTTCAATGCTGCGGTATCTATAGAAAATTCAGGCACCCTGCAATTCTATCATAAGTCGAAACTAGTTCCGGGTGTCGAACAAACTCCCTTTTCGAACGCATTATCATTTTTAAAACCTGCTTTTGCTGCATTTGGAGGAGCTACAGGGAGTTATGGAAAGCAGGATGAACCCTCGGTATTTTATTCCCAAAGTGGAATCGGTTCTGCTCCTGTAATTTGTTATGAATCGATATGGGGTGAATACGTAGCCGACTACATAAAAAAAGACGCACAGTTCATTGCAATCATAACCAATGATGGCTGGTGGGGAAATACCTCTGGCAAAGATCAGCACCTGCACTATGCCAAACTCAGGGCTATTGAAACCAGAAGATGGGTGGCAAGGTCGGCAAACACCGGAATTTCAGCATTTATTAATCAGCGTGGTGATATTGTTCAGCGAACCAAATGGTGGGTTCAGGGGGCTCTTAAACAGGATATTAATCTGAATGAAGAACTAAGTTTTTATGTCAGGTTTGGCGATTATATAGCCAGAGGCGGATCAATAGGAAGTGGAGTATTTGCACTTATTTTAATAATAGCTCTATTGAAAAAACGAAAATTCTGAGGAGTTTTAAAAACAAAGATCCGTTCTTTTCAGAACGGATCTCACTAAACTAAAACTAAACTAAAAACCAGATCTTACTCAGATTCGTGCTTTATATAAGGATCACAGAACCTTTATAATTCATTAATTCACTATACAAAGGAACGTATTTTGGTGGGCAAAATGTTTAATTTGCAGCTTTGTTACAAGCATCTGACGGTTCTATGATAAATGATTAATTCAGGCATTTAAAACACGATTTCAATTTTTGAACACTAAATATTATCTCCCTTAAATTTTCAGCATAATTTTATTTATCGTAAATTCAGAATTCACCAATTTAAAAAAACGATACATGTCTAACAACCGCCGTAAATTCATACAACAGGTCACAGGCCTTGCAGGAATTGCAATTTTGCCCTCTGCATTTTATTCATGTTCAGGGAAAATGAACCCGCGTAATCATTCAAACGCGGCAGATATAAAAAACTCATTTTTCGAGATCTCTCTTGCCCAGTGGTCATTACACAGAACACTTCGTAGCAAAAAAATAGACAATCTGGATTTTCCGGTGATAACCAAAAAAGAATTCGGTATCAGTGCAGTGGAATATGTAAACACCTTTTTCAAGGATAAAGCAAAGGACACCGCATACCTGAACGAATTACTGAAACGCTGCTCTGATAATGGTGTAAAGAATCATCTGATCATGTGCGATGGAGAAGGCAATTTAGGAGAACTCGATACCGCAAAACGCACACAGGCTGTAGATAACCATAAAAAGTGGGTAGAAGCTGCCAAATATCTGGGCTGCAGCTCTATCCGGGTGAATGCTTATGGGGTAGGCAGCGCAGAGGATGTACAGAAGGCAGCTATTGAGGGTCTCGGACTTTTAGGTGAGTATGCTGTAAAAGAAAATATCAATGTAATCGTTGAAAACCATGGAGGATATAGCTCTAATGGTTACTGGCTTTCGACAGTAATGAAGAATGTTGGCATGAAAAATGTAGGTACCCTACCAGACTTTAATAACTTTTGCCTAACTCGTGATAGTAAGAATAAATGCATTGAAGAATATGATAAATATAAAGGTACTTATGAAATGATGGCTTATGCCAAAGCAGTAAGTGCAAAATCTATGGACTTTGATGCTCAAGGTAATTGCATCGAAACCGATTATAATAGAATGCTTAAAATTGTTAAGGATTCAGG
>Ga0075152_10002391_pt1 | contig 13302 bp, 14 predicted proteins | sample JI61114C2DNA_FD_70964 | JGI IMG/M metagenome (GOLD analysis project Ga0075152, IMG submission 70964) | Wastewater effluent complex algal communities from Wisconsin, to seasonally profile nutrient transformation and Carbon sequestration -... | ecosystem: Engineered > WWTP > Effluent > Algae...
CCGCCTGTTGTAAAAAATGAAGAATGGGATATATTGAAAAATTATTATCGTGGAATGTTCTTTTTTCATTCGCATGTTATGCAGCAATTTCCACCGTTATATATTGAATTGGATAAAATATTTCGTCAAACAGATGCCGAATTTATTGATGTGTTGAACAATTTGCGTCACAATAAAATTACTCAAGATGATATAAAAACGCTCAATCAGTTTGTAAACCCTAATTTTGATCTCAAAAACAATAAAGGTTATATTACATTAACAACGCATAATGCAAAAGCAGATACTATAAACGCTAAGTCTTTGCAAGATTTGGAAGGAAAACAATTCACCTATTTGCCTGAAATTACAGACGATTTTCCAGAAAAAATATTTCCGTTAGACGAAAAATTGCACTTAAAAATAGGTGCTCAAATTATGTTTGTAAAAAACGATTTAAACTTTGAAAAGCAATTTTTTAATGGAAAAATGGGCGTAATTAAATCGTTAACCCAAAAAGAAATTTTTGTACATTTTCCAGAAGAAAACAAAACCATTGAAGTAGAACGATATGAATGGCAAAATATTCGTTATAAAGTCAACGAAAACACAAAAGAAATTGAAGAAGAAGTCATTGGAACATTTGTCCACTACCCTATCAAATTAGCTTGGGCAATTACCGTTCATAAAAGTCAAGGCTTAACTTTTGACAAAGCTGCGCTCGATGTTTCGCAAGTTTTTGCTCCTGGACAAGCTTATGTGGCTTTATCGCGTTTGCGTTCGTTAAAAGGGCTCGTTTTGCTCACACCGTTGCGAATGAATGGCATTTCGAGCGATGAAGAAGTGCTAAATTATGCCGAAAACAAAGCTACGGAAGAAATTCTAAAACATTCATTAGCAAAAGAAACATTGGTTTTTTGGTTAAACTTTTTGCTTAATTCATTTAATTTCAAAGAATTAGGTCAAGAATGGCGCAATCATTTATTTAGTTATAATACCGAAGCAACAAATTCGCCAAAAACAAAACACAATGATTTTGCCAAGGAACAACACAATAAAATGGCTGAATTATTAGAACCTTCGGCAAAATTTATGTCGCAATTGCAGAAAATATTTTCCGATGAAAATTTGGATGTACATTTTATAAAAGAGCGATGTGATGCGGCTTATTCCTACTTTTTTAAAACATTAGATAACGTTGCTGAAGAACTTTTGTTAAAAATTGAAGAAGTAAAACGCATCAAAAAAGTAAAAGCGTTTTATGATGAATTAATGGTATTAGAAGAAATGCAAATTAAAGCCATTTTACAACTCAAAAAAGCCAAATTATTAACCGATATTATTGTAGAAGAAAAAGAAATTTTAAAAGAAAATTTGGTTTCAGAAGATATTAATACTTACAAAATCAATAAATTAGTAATTGTTTCAGAACGTTTCAAAACCTTAAAAGCAGATTTAGTTGAAGAAGACGAAGATGTTTCCTATTATAACGATTCCAATAAGAAAAAAACCAAAGAACCTAAAAAAGCAACAACTGAAGAAACCTTAGAATTATGGAAACAAAACTTATCTATTGAAGAAATTGCAAAAGAGCGAAAACTCACGCCACAAACCATTTACAACCATTTTGCAAAACTAATTGCAATGGAAGTTGTGCAACTTTCAGACATTTTACCAGAAGATAAAATTTCAGAATTAAGTGCTGCATTCAAAGATTTCAAAGGCGAAAGTTTAGGCGAATTAAAAGAAATCCACGGCGATAAATTCACTTGGGACGAGTTGCGGTTGTATAAAGCGAGTGTGGTGTAGAGGAATTTGTTTGTGAAAATGTTATAATTAAATAATTGGCAATTTTTACAATTCGCTTCTTGTAGTAAAAACTATTATTTTTCTTTCATAAATTCGGTAAAATTCGACCAATCTTCTACACGGAATGCTCGAATATCACGAACGGAATCTCTAAACCAAGAGATGTTTTTTAACGCATTCATTGCACGAAATAAATTAGACATATCATTATTTTGAGTTAAATAAACGCTCCCTTGAGTGTTATAAAACTCGTATTTTCTTAATACTTTGTTTATTTCAAAATATGCGTTATTATAGGGCTCGCCATAATTGTTTTTTAGGTCAATTATTACCATATCAAAACTTATTGCAAACATAATTAAGCAGCTTTTTTGAAATATTTTTCTTCTCCAAAATAGATTCTGCCTTTTTCGTCTTCAATAGCTATGACAATACCTTTGAAAGGATTGTTTTCTATATCAATCACTTTGCCTTCAACCCAAGTATCTAAACCAGTTAATTTTGGATCAACCATTGCCTTATCTCCTGTTTTCATTAGTGTAAAATTTAGTTTAACAAAGATAAATTATTTTCTATTAACTTATTAATTTCCAGAAGTAAAAATTTACTTGAGAAGAGTTGCGGTTGTATAAAACAAGCGCAATAACCTAACTCAACCAATTCACTAAAATAACAGCAGGAATTAAATAAATTACAATAGTTCTAGCACCATCATAATCTTTCGCAATGCGTTGACCAAAAAGAAGCATTAAAAGTGTAATACACGATAAAATAGCACCATAAAAACCCAAGCCTTTTATCACAACATCTTGCATCAAATTCTGTATTATTCCAGAAACACACAAAACGCCCGAAATAATTTCTAAAATAAGAATTGTTCCTAAAGCAAACGGAACTTGTTTTTCTAAAAAAGTATTGGCAAAATGACCATTTAACCAAGCAACATTGCCTTTCCAATCTTTGATTTTGTCATATCCAGATTGTAAAAAAGTGATGGCTAAAAATGCCAAAACTAAAAGTGGTGCAATTTGTGTCATAATCATGTTTTTTTATGGATTAATCGAGTTAATTTTATTGACAAATCAGTTAAAATAATTTTGCTATTTCCGTTGCGTTCAATGTGATAAATAGCATCTTCTAATTCTTTGTAAATATCGGTAATATTTGAACCATTTACAAACGGAGCAAACTTTTCTAATTCAAATTTTGGCACATTTGTTTCTAAATAAACCAATTCATTTGCCTGATAATTAAGTAACAACGCTTGTCTGAAAAAGTGAATGCAATAGTGCAAAAACTGTTTTTGTGTTTCTCTTCCTGTTGCTGCAATATTTTCGCTCCAAGCTATTAAATCGTTAATGGCTGCTGCGTTTCCTTTGGCTCTAAAAGCACTTCTCACCCATTCAACAAACCAAAAGTCAAACGGAAATTCGTCGTCTTCTTTTTGTAAAATATGCAATGCTTTGTTATAATTTCCTTCGCTTTGATGTGCAATTTTTTTAGCGGTTAAAGGGTCACATTTTTCACGTGAAACTAATGCTTCTGCAATAACATTTTCGCTCAAACCAATAAAATCAATCACTTGACAACGCGATAAAATGGTTTGCAGCATATCGCTAGTGCTTTCGGCAATTAAAATAAAAACTGTTTTTTCTGGCGGTTCTTCTAATAATTTTAATAATTTGTTAGCAGAAGCACCATTCATTTTATCAGCCATCCAAATTAGCATTACTTTATAACCGCCTTCATACGCTTTTAATGCTAGTTTTTTATTGATTTCTGTAGCTTCATCAACACCAATTAACCCTTGTTTGTTTTGAATACCAAGATTTTTCAACCAATCAAACAAACTTCCATAAGACGTTTCGGTTAAAAATTGCCTCCATTCCACCATAAAATTAGCGCTAACAGCATGACTTTTAACACTATCTGTTGTGGCTACAGGAAAAACAAAATGCAAATCGGGATGCGAAAAATGTTCAAATTTTAAATTGCAAGTTGTGTTTTCACCATTGTTTTCGCCACCAACATTTCCACACAAAATATATTGTGCATAAGCAATTGCCATAGGAAGCGTGCCAGAACCTTCGGGACCAATAAACAATTGTGCATGCGGAATTCGCCCAGTCTCAGCACTTTTGGTAAGGTGATTTTTAATGTGTTCTTGACCTAAAATTTCTTTGAAAAGCATGGAACAAACATAATCAAAATTCAGTAATGAAAGTAAAAAATCTTAATTGAGGTGAATAATTTATTGAAATTTTTAAATTATTTCGGATATTTATTTGGGTTTTGTGAAGTGTGAAAAAGGGAATAAATATAAACAACTTTATTCTTTTCATCAACATCAAAAAACACTAAATACGGAAAAGATTTGAAAGGAATTGCTCTCAAATGCTTATGTCTTATTTGATAAAATGGATTTTTTTCAAGGTTTTGATAAACTTCTTCTAATTGGTTATCAAAATTAATAAAAACTAAATTAGAAATAGATTTATAATATTCATAAAGCTTCCTGAATTTCTAACTCCGCATTAGGTAAAATAACAAGATCATAAACCATGTTTTTCTCGCAATTTAGTCAATGAAGCTCTTGCAGAAACAAAATTAGATTTATCCTCTTTCAAACGCTCATTTAATATGTTTTTTTGAGCATCGGTTATGTAAAAAGAATCATCATTTTTTTCATAATGAGCACCAATTAAGACTAAAAACTCTTGAAAAAATGTTTCTTTGTTTTCTGGAATTTCTACGTTATAAGTAATCATAAAAATGGATTTTAGTTAAAATGAATTACAAAAATTATACTTAAACAACCCAACAAATTTACTCAAAAAGTTATAAAAACATCAAAAATAATGCTATTTTATTTTAAATTATTTTGGATAGTTATCAGGGTTTTGCGATGTGTGAAAAATAGCATTTAGAAAAACAGTTTTACTTGTTTCATCAACAATAAAAAACGCTATGTAGGGAAATTTTTCAAAAGGTAAAAAACGATAATTATTATCATGAAACTGATAAAACGGATTTATTTGCAGCGCTTTATAGGTTTTCTTATAATCTTTCAAAAAAGCAAGTGCAACTTTTTTATTTGCCATTGCAAAATAATAATCAACAGCATCATTTACATTATTTATTGCAATAGGTGAAACAATAATTTTATAATTCATACTTATTCTTCAAATCTTTATAAACAGTTTCAGCATCAATATAAGTTGATTTGTCAGCATTAAGTTGACTATCCAATAATCTTTGTTGCTCTAAAGATAAACTATAAGTATTTGACGAAGATTTATGCTCTAATAATGCATCAATATATCCATTAACACGTTCTAAAATATTTTGTGGTGCTTTTTTAAGTTTTTGAGTAAGAAAATCTATTGAAATAGTTTCCATTTTTAAATTTTTTTATAATTACACTCTACAAATTTACTCAAAAATCTTTAAAATTTTACTAAAAATGACATTTGTTATAAAGATTTAAAATACAATAATTTATATTTGCATTCATTCAAAATTAAAAAACGTACTATGAAAACACTAAATGACTTCAATTTTAACAATAAAAAAGCAATTATTAGAGTAGATTTTAACGTGCCTTTAGACGAAAATTTTAAAGTAACCGATGCTACTAGAATTGAAGCAGCAAAGCCAACAATTGATAAAATATTGAACGATGGCGGAAGTGTAATTTTAATGAGTCACTTGGGAAGACCAAAAGGAGTTGAAGGAAAATATTCTTTAGAACATATTCTTTCAAAAACAGAAGAAATTTTAGGTAAAAAAGTGCATTTTGCATCAGATTGTATAGGTGAAGTTGCCGAAAATGCCGCAAAAAATCTAAAACCGGGCGAAATTTTATTGTTGGAGAACCTTCGTTTTTATTCAGAAGAAGAAAAAGGCGATGTAGATTTTGCCAAAAAATTAGCTTCACTTGGCGATATTTATGTAAACGATGCTTTTGGAACCGCACATAGAGCACATGCTTCCACCACAATAATTGCCGAATTTTTTCCAGACGCAAAATGTTTCGGATTTTTATTGGCAAAAGAAATTGAAAGCATCGAAAAGGTTTTAAAAAACTCAGAAAAACCAGTAGTTGCCATTTTAGGCGGAAGCAAAGTTTCTTCAAAAATTACAGTAATCGAAAATATTTTAGACAAAGTAAACCACATGATTATTGGTGGTGGAATGACGTTTACTTTCGTGAAAGCCCTTGGTGGAAACATTGGAAATTCTATTTGTGAAGACGATAAACTAGAGTTAGCCATCGAAATTTTAAAACATGCCAAAGAAAAAGGCGTTCAAATTCATATTCCAGTTGATGTTGTGGCGGCAGATGCGTTTTCCAATGAAGCAAATACGCAAATTGTAGATGTAAAACACATTCCAGACGGATGGCAAGGTTTAGATGCTGGACCAAAATCGTTAGCTATTTTTAAACAAATTATTTTAGATTCAAAAACCATTTTATGGAATGGACCACTGGGTGTTTTTGAAATGGATAACTTTGCAAAAGGAACGATTTCTCTTGGCGAATATATTGCAGAATCAACAGCAAATGGAGCGTTTTCGTTAGTTGGTGGTGGCGATAGCGTTGCAGCAGTGAAACAATTTGGATTAGAAGAAAAAATGAGTTATGTTTCAACAGGCGGCGGAGCAATGTTAGAAATGCTTGAAGGAAGAACATTACCAGGAATTGCAGCTATTTTAGAATAATTACACAATAATTACTTGATAACGATGTTATTAGATAGTAATATTCCCAAATATACCATAAAATGAAAAAATTATTTTATCTATCAATTTTAGTAACTTCAGTTGGTTTTGCTCAAGAAAGTGCAGAGCAAAATTCGTTGATGTTGCCTAAAATTTCGTATTTAGATTCGCTAAAAAACACCTTTGTTAATCATTCTACAAGTAATTGTATTGATGAACGCTGGATGGCAGAATTGACCAATGCTGAATTGTCAGCAGATATGTTTTCGGATATTTCAAGTTTAAATGTAGATGAAGAAGTTAGTTATGATTTGTCATCAGAAATTTTAAAAAAACGGTTGGCTAAATTAGATGCAAAATCGCCTTTTAATATTGAATATAATCCTGCTTTAGAAAACACAATTAAGTCTTTTTTAAAAAATAGAACCAAAGCATTTGAACGATTAATGGCGGTTTCTGAATATTATTTTCCTATGTTTGAAGAGCATTTAGCAAAATATAATATTCCAATGGAATTAAAATATTTAGCCATCGTGGAATCAGCATTAAATCCGAAAGCAAAATCTAGAGTTGGTGCTTCTGGATTGTGGCAATTTATGTATCCTACTGGAAAACAGTTCAATTTAGAAGTAAATTCGTATGTAGATGAGCGTCATGATCCTATAAAAGCAACCGAAGCCGCTTGTCAATATTTGTCGCAATTATATGAAATTTTTGGCGATTGGAGTTTGGTTTTAGCGTCTTATAATGCTGGTCCAGGAAATGTTTCAAAAGCCATTCGTCGTTCGGGAGGAAGCCAAAATTATTGGAATATTCGTAAATTTCTTCCTCGTGAAACTGCCAATTATGTGCCAGCTTTTTTAGCCACTATGTATATTTATGAATTTAAAAAAGAACATAAAATTCTTCCCAAAAAAGCGACTTTGACGTATTTTGAAACAGATACGATTATGGTTAAAAAGCAAATGTCGTTTAAACATATTTCGGAATTATTAGATATTCCAGTGGAACAAATAGAGTTTTTAAATCCGATTTACAAATTAAATACGATTCCATTTGAAGAAGACAAAGCACATTTTTTAAGATTACCAAAAAATAAAATGGGACTTTTTGTTTCAAACGAAGAAAAAGTGTATGCCTATTTGACTCATTTAGAAACATTTAAAGAAAAAACAAAATCAGAATTTATTGCAACTTCAAAAGATTCTATCGGTTCTAATTTAGATTCAATAGCTGTAACTAAACCTAAGTTTGAGCGCAAAACACAATTTCACACCATAAAAAGAGGTGAAAGTCTTGGAACAATTGCAGATAAATACAATGTTTCGGTTTCCAATTTAAAATCTTGGAATAATATTAAAGGAAATACAATTCATTCAGGAAAAAAAATAAAAATTTATTCAGACAAAAAAGTAGCTGAAAAAACAACATCTAAACCCAGTAAAACAGACACATACACGGTTAAAAACGGAGATTCGTTATATACCATTGCAAAAAAATTTCCTGGTGTTTCAGTCGATGATATAAAAAAATGGAACGATATTAGCGATAACAATATTCAACCAGGAATGAAATTAAAAATTAACGGATAAATCTATTTCCAATGAAACAATTTGCATTATTATTTATTATCGCAATTTCCTTTTTTTCATGTAAAGAAAACACAGAGGAAGCAAAAGCAATTTTAACTGAATCTAACGGAAAAATCAACAATGTTTCCATTATAATTGATGATAATTTATGGAGTGGCGAAATTGGCGATAGCATCAGAAAAAAATTCGCAGCACCAGTTGACGCATTGCCTCAAGAAGAGCCATTATTTACGCTGAACCAATATCCAACAAAGGTTTTTGAAGGATTTGTTAGAAATAGTCGTAATATCATCATTGTTTCAAAAGGAGATAAAACGGGATTTTCGTTCAAGAATAATGTGTATGCAAAGCCTCAAATTGTGTTTCAAATTTCGGGAAAATCAACGGAAGATGTTTTAAGAATTTTAGAAGAAAAAGCCGCAGAAATTATCAAAACCATTAAAGCAGGAGACATTATTGAGAATCAAGTTCGCATGAAAAAATCGTTAGTTTCCGACGAAAAAGTGCAAAAAATGTTTGGCGTTAGTTTGCAAATTGGTTATGGTTATAAATATGACATGGTAAAAGACAATTTTATTTGGCTTAGAAAGGAATTTTCATCAGGATATAATAGTGTATTGATATATCAAGTTCCAATAGAAAAAGTTGAAAAAGGCAACAATATTATAGCAAATATCACCACAATGCGAGATGAAATTGGCAAAGCAAATATTCACGGAACATTACCAAATACTTGGATGATTACCGAAGCGGCTTATGCTCCTTATTTGTTTGATGTAACTGTTGCGGGCAAAAAAACCTACTTAACAAAAGGAACGTGGGAATTAAAAAATGATTTCATGGCAGGGCCATTTGTAAATTATGCCATCAAAGACACAAAAAACAATCGCTATTTAATTTTAGAAGGATTTACCTATAATCCATCAAAATCAAAACGAGATTTGGTTTTTGAGTTGGAAGCAATTATTCAGTCGGTTAAATTTTTAAAATAATATAAAGTTCCCTACATTGGGAACTTTCTTTTTTACGATGGAATTATCATTTAAAATAAAGCGATTTAACGAACTTTCTACAACCGAATTATATTCTGTGCTTCAACTGCGCTCAGAAGTGTTTGTAGTGGAGCAAAATTGCGTTTATCAAGACATTGACGGCAAAGACGAGAAAGCAATTCATGTTTTAGGTTATTACAAAGACGAATTAGCAGCATATTCTCGATTATTCAGCAAAGGATATTATTTTGACGAATCATCAATTGGAAGAGTAGTGGTTAGTCCAAAATATAGAGATAAAAAGTTTGGTCACGATTTAATGCGCGTTTCTATTGAAGCAATAAAAGAAAAATTCAATGAAATCAAAATAACAATATCCGCTCAAGAATACCTAAAAAACTTCTATGAAAGCCACGGATTTATCCAAACCAGCGAAATGTATTTAGAAGATGATATTCCGCATATTCAGATGAAAAGAAATTAGAATTCAGAATTTGTGTTTTGAGATTTGGAATTTAATTTTTGGAATTTGTCGTTTTAGCCTTTGGAACTTCATTTTTCACAATCAACAACTCCACTCTTCTGTCTAATGAACTTCCTTGTTTTAGTGATTGCGTATTGCCATACCCTTTATAGGTCATGCGGGTTTTGCTGATTTGTTTGAGCAGAAAATAGTTGTAAACACGTTTGGCTCTGTTGGTAGAAAGCTCTCGTTTTTTGGTGTCTCTGTCTATGGCTTCTTTTTGAAATGTGGGTGTGCAACATACATGACCTTGAATTTCAAAATGAATGTTTTTGTTTTTTTGCAATTGAATGGCAATTCTATCCAATTCTTTTTTGGCTTGATACGATAATTTACTACTTCCTCTGTCAAAAAGCACCTTATCAAGGTAAATTCTATCACCTATAATTACATCTTTTCTAACCGAACTATAAACGCCTGGAATTTTTAAATCTTCAATTACTATGGGTTTAAAATTTACCACCACATCTACTCTTCGGTTTTTTGAACGGGCTTCAGGAATGTTAGTTTGCATATCCTCATCAAGCATAATGCGACCTTTTCCTTCAAGGGTGATGATAATTTTACTTTTTATGCCTTTTTCAATTAATTTATCTTTTACGGTATTTGCTCTGTTGGTTGATAATACATAATTATATTCGTCTTTTCCTCTATCATCGCAATAACCAAAAATTTGAATTGATTCTATACGTGAAGTATCAATTTTACTCACAAAAGAGACAACTGCATCAGCTTTTAGTTCGGTTAAATTATATTTATCAAATTCAAAAAAAATTGAATGTATTTCTTCTTCTTGGGCAAAAGCGAAAAAAGAAAAAGGAATAAATAGTATAAAAAATAATCGTTTCATTTTATTTTTTTAATATAGAATTGTATTGATTTGTATTATTTAAAAGAGCAATTGCTTTTTCAATTTCAACATTATTTTTGGTATAAAAAGTATATAAACCTTCACGATATTGGTATCGAATGATTAATTCTTCTTGCAATAATTTTTTTATTTGGGTTTTATTTTTGTCCAATGCAACATCCTGATTTCGTTCTAATGCCAATTCTAATTGCTTAAATTCAACCGCAATTTCCGTATCGATTTTTTCTTTTTTAGCACTTTCTAACACATTTTTTAATGCTTTATTGGTTTCGGTGTCTAAACTTATTTTTTCCTGCTTTAAAAAGGTTTTAAATCCCGAAAAATCCGCATCTGAAACCGTCGGAATTTCCGTTATATTTGGATTTTTGTAATATAATTGCGTGGCATAATTAAAAATGGCATCTTTGTTCATAAGTGCATCTGTAATTGAAGCCAATTTAGAGTCTTCCACTTCAATATCAGGCAAAACGCCTCCACCATCATAAACAGTTCTTCCTGCTTTTGTTTTAAACGAAGCAAATTCGGTTTGTGCTTTTTTAATTGCTTTTCCGTTTTCGTCTTTTTTAGAATAATCTAACGCCTGAATACACCTGCCAGAAGGCGTGTAATATCTTGAGATAGTGACTTTTACTTGCGTTCCATACGACAAATCTAATGGTCTTTGCACCAATCCTTTTCCAAAACTTCGATTACCAATAACAACACCTCTGTCTAAATCTTGAATGGCTCCAGCTACAATTTCTGATGCCGAAGCACTTTTTCCATCAACAATTATAACTAACGGAATTTCTAAATCAACAGGTTCATTTTTAGTTTTATAAGTTTGATTGTATTTTACATTTTTTGATTTTGTAGTTACAATTAGTTCGTCTTTAGCCACAAATAAATTACAAATATTTACAGCTTCGTGTAATAAACCACCAGGATTTCCTCTCAAATCTAAAATAATTTTGGTAGCACCTTGTTTTTTTAAATCTAACAAAGCGGATTTAGTTTCGGTACTGGCTTTTTCGGTAAATTTTGAAAGCACAATATAACCCACGCCGTCTTTCAAAAGTCCAAAAAACGGAACCGCTTTTATTTCCACTTCATCTAAAACAATAGTTGCAGAAAGCGATTTTCCTTGTCTAATGTATTGAATTACAACGTTTGTGTTTTTTGCGCCTTTTAGCAATTGAGAAGCATCTTCTGCATATTCTTTTAAATTTACATCACCAATTTGCGTAATTTCATCTCCCGCTTTTAATCCAGCTTTATCGGCTGGAAAACCTTTATAAATTTCTTTTAAATAGACTTTTCCGTCTTTGCGTTGCACCATGGCACCAATTCCAGTGTATTCGCCCGTATTGTTGATTTTAAATTTCAAAACATCTTGTTCATTAAAAAAAACAGTATAGGGATCCAATTCTTTCAACATGTTTTTTATTGCCACATCCATAATTTCACCAGGATTGGTTTCGTCCACATAATTTTGATTGATGGTTTTGAAAACGCCTGTAAAAATTTCGATTTGTTTGGCAATTTCAAAAAAATCATTTTTAAAACTAACGCCAATTAACAAAAAACTTAGGGCAACAAACGGAATAATTATTTTCTTATTAAAAAAATGTTTCATGAATTGTGGATTTGATTACTTTTATACGAATGTAAAAAAAATTGAACAAAAATTAAACCATTGTGCTGATTTACTTTTTAATTTCATTGAATTTTTGAAAAAGCTGTATGGTTTTTTCTTCAATTTCTTGATAGGAAAGGCGTTCTTTTGATTGGTAAAAAAACATAAAAGCATGCGGTTTTTCTAAATTACCAATCAAAAGATGTTTGTTCAAGCGATAGGTTTCTCTCAAAACACGTTTAAAATAATTTCTATCAACAGCCTTTTTGAAATATTTTTTTGAAACTGAAACGCCCATTTTTATCAATTCAGTTTTTTCTTCCTTATTTTCAACATACACCAATCGTAACGGATATTTCGAAACCGAATTTCCTTCCGAAAACAGTAAATCAATAGTGATTTTGCTTTTTAGTTTTTCTTTTTTGGGATACGTGAATTGCATGGTGTAAAGGTATAAAAAAAGCTCCTTCAAAAGATGAAGAAGCTTTTTCTAATATAAAAAATTTAATTTACACTTCATAAAGTGACGAATTACTTTCAACCAAATTCTCCTGAATATGTGATGGAACTAATTGATAATTACTAAAATCTAATTTGAATTTTGCTTTACCTTGTGTTAATGAACGAAGTGTTGAACCATAATCTTTTAGTTCAGCCAATGGCACTTCTGCAATAATTTTTTGATAATGCCCGTCAGTGTCCATGCCTTGAATGATGGCTCTTCTGGTTTGTAAATCACCCATAATATCACCAGTATGATTGTCTTCACACAACACTTCTAAATGATAATAGGGTTCTAAAAGTTGCGGTTTAGCGTCGTTGAAAGCCATTCTAAAAGCATGAGAACCCGCTAATTGAAATGAAATATCATTACTGTCTACAGCATGCATTTTCCCATCAAATACGCATACTCTAATGTTTTGACAGTTGGAACCAGTTAATGGACCTTCAGTCATTTCTTGCATAATTCCTTTTTTAATTGCTGTTGCATATCGATTATCAATTGCACCACCAACAATGCACCAATAAAAAGCAAATTTTCCACCCCAAGATAACTCTTCAATTTCTTTATGTCTTATGTTTACTCCATGAGGTTCGGGCATTTCATCAAAATAAGGTTCAATGGTAATATGTACTTCTCCAAATTGCCCCGAACCACCACTCTGTTTTTTATGACGGTATTCAGCTTTTGCAGCTTT
>Ga0075152_10002392_pt1 | contig 13301 bp, 14 predicted proteins | sample JI61114C2DNA_FD_70964 | JGI IMG/M metagenome (GOLD analysis project Ga0075152, IMG submission 70964) | Wastewater effluent complex algal communities from Wisconsin, to seasonally profile nutrient transformation and Carbon sequestration -... | ecosystem: Engineered > WWTP > Effluent > Algae...
TTTAAATATAGGGTTGCAGGCGCTGGCCGCACAGAGGCTGGCCCGTATATGGACATGATCTCGGATCACGAACGTGTTGTTGGTGCCGAGGTCGACACTACCGTTAGAGCCGCAACTGGTAATCGTGTTGGAGCCGGTGTCGGGGTAGTGAGTTTTCTTTTCGTTGCCGGTACGAGGAATGTCTCGGATTGCGCCGCCTGTCACCCAGTCGCTGCAGCCGTTGACCGAGTTTTGATAAGAGTTATCCATATACTGTGTCCACGGAATACGCATTGACTGGACACTGTGTACGGAGGGGTCATTGGCAATCACCTCAAAATCGGCGTTGGAGTTATTGCCTGGAGGAGAGATGCAGTTGTTGTAGGCGAGATCCAGAATCGTGCGCGTCTGAGCTGGGTCGGAAAAGCTGGTCGGCTTTTTCATAGTACCGTCACCGGTGATCGAGCATTTTTTGGCAGTCGCGTCTTTGCCGGCGACGGTGACCTTTTCGGCGACGAGGATGTTGACGTTTTTTTGCAACCACATGTAGTCGTTGACATAGACCTCTTTGGCAAAGATGCTTTTAACTCCGCTGGAAACATCGATTATGGTCCGACTAAGCATAGAGGAGGCGGTCGTCCCGGAGGTACGTTCGGCGACAACCCGAATACGACGAATGTGTTTTGGAGTGGTGGTAGAGCGCGGCGCATAGACTTTACCGACGGCGGTGATGATTTTTTCCTTCGGGGTGCTTCCGTTTTGTACCGACGACGTGAACGTAGCTCGGTACTGCGCGTTGTTTAGTACAACTACTTCAGCGGCAGTTCCAGGATAGGCTTCGGCGCTGGGGTTAGAGGTGTCGTTGAGCATGGCAATGGCGGCATCCGCCCCTGATTCGGCAGCGTACTGGGCCTGAAGCTGCAAGATCCTTCCGCGGGCACGACCAAGATTAGCAGACGCCAGAATTGCCAGCGCCATGAGCAGCACCGTCAGGAAAATGCTAACCGCTAGGATGGTAACTAGTATGGAGCCTTTTTGATTCTTTTTGTGCATGCGATTAACCATTCCTTAGAGCCACACGTATTGTAGTGTGGCTTATGCTATCCGCAGTACCCTTTATGGTGGCACGCTTTTTTAAAAATACGGTCAGCTCTACGACCTCGACGTCTGGGTAATCAGGCCCAATTGGCTGTCCGGTTTCGGGGTCTTTGACTGCATTCCAGTCTATGGGGTTACCGGACTTTGAAAAGAAACGTTTTGAGATGGCATAGACGTCTTCTGAAAGAACTCCATCGGACGGGCAAGATGCAGAGGCCGCGGAACTGGGGCAGGAAGTACGAAGCGTGTTGCCGCTGGCGCCCGACTCGTTATTGGCGAGCGAACGGAGCATGAGGGCTTTTTTGGTACCGTCTATATACAGTAAAAATTCGTTTTGATAGGGGTTTGCACCGCGCATGACAAATTGTTTTGACGCGTTTATAACCGGTGCAGCGTAGTATAGCACCGGGGTTATTTGGCCGCTGGCTGGCGTCATGATCTTTTCGGGCACGGCATGCATGCTAATCCAGTGAGTCCCGCTGAGGTCACTTGGGTCTGAGGCCATGGCATGAGGATCCGGGATGCTATTTTGGTTGAGTAGAGTAGAGGCGACATTGAGGCGGTTGCGGATACTATCGCCTAGGTTCTGTCTGGATACTAAGGTGTCGCTGCTGCTTTGGAGCACGCCTGCTTGGCCCCAGTAGTCAAAGGCAAAGGACATCACCATACCGGTAAAAAATACGGTCAGCATCATGACGACTATTAGTTCGGGCACGGTGAAACCCGCCTCTGTTAAAACTGTCTTCCGCGGTGAAACTACACATCGCTGTATGGGTTGCTTCATTGCTGCCCGACCCCGTTACGGGTGATCAACATACGCAGCTCCATAGATTTGGTTTTTTTGTCGGGAAAGCCAACTTTTACGTCAACCACTTTGCTGTCGGGGAAATTCCTCAGCGGATCGCCGGCTGCTACCAGCGCTGGGTCGCTGGTGAGGGTGACGTCAAGCGCGGGTGTGTAGGTGCGTTTGCCACCCAGGCCGTCTTCGCGCGCAAACTCGTTGTTTGGTGAACAATTGGCGGTGTCGCTGAGAGAGTTAAACTCTAGGGCGCGGTCTATTTCTGGACAGGCGCTGAGCACGGTGTACATTTCGTTGAGCTGACGCGCAACATTGTAGCTGCGACGAATCCCGAGGAAAGAACTGGTGATGCCAGCGGCGATAATCCCAAAGACCATGGCTGCAATCAGAAACTCTACGGCGCTAAAACCGGTTTTACTATGACGAACTGCGTGAGTAACGCTCATGCTTACTACATATTATAGACGATTAGTAGTAAAAAAAGAGCGCCCGGTTCAAGCGCTCTTTTTTTCAAGAAGAAACTAAAGACTAGTTGCTTTCTTTGACGTAGGTCTGGTTGCCGGCGCCCTCGAGGTTGGCGGTCAACGTGTATTGTGTACAGCCGGTGTCAGTTGGCTCGTCAGTTGCACCACTCGGTGTTGTGCCTGTACAGGCAGTGCCAGCATCGGTAAGAGGGATATAGCTGTACTGGTACGTACCTGATGATACAGTCCCCGTTGAATAGGTCTCAGTGCCGTCTTGGTTCTGCTTTGGATCGACGAGAGCGGCTTTGTCCAGCCCTTTCATGTATTTCTGGACGAAAGCAGCGTTTTGCATGTCGCTTGCGTATGGATAGTAGCCATACTCAGCGTAGAAAGACTCGATGTAGCCGTTTAGAGCTTTGATATCTTTCTGGCGCTGTATGTTCCGACCCTTTTGCTTCATATCGGTAAAGGTAACGATGACGAGTGTCGCCAAAATACCGATGACCACGATAACGATGATCAGCTCAACGATCGTGAAGCCTTTTTTGTTCTTTAGTGAAACCATAGGGGCCCACCTCCTAATTGATTTTATTAATTGCTACGGTACAGAGTATTTATAGTGTGTCTGTAATCCTAGGTTTGATTATAGTCATAAGCAGGTTTGCGTCAAGTCTAGAGCTGATCTTGTGTAAGGAAAAATGTCGCGTGACCATATGGGGTAAAACACGCCCTTGTTATTTAGAGCATCCCAAGTGAAAGAACTAGTATGGTCAGACTAGTGGCGATACCAGGGTAGTGTATGGAGGTACGGCATGACAAGACAAAAAACTAGAGTGGTCGATACTAGAACGACACCTAGATTGTCTCATGTAAAAGGTAGTGAATAGCGACCGACTAATCGTTGCCAATGCTGCTGCTAAGGCTGGTGATAGGGCCCATGACGCTAGCGGCGATCAGGCCGACACCGGCGCCCAGGAAAACAATCATGACCGGCTCGATGATGGAAGCGAGGCTGTCGATGGTGTTAGCAACCTCTTCTTCGTAAAAATCGGCAACTTTGATAAGTACGGTGTCGGTAGTGCCGGTTTCCTCGCCAACGGCAAGCATCTGCGAGACGATTTTAGGGAAATGTTTGCTCTGCTCAATCACTTCTGAAAGCTGTTTGCCATTTTTGACCTGCATTGCTGCCTCGGCCAGCTCGCGTTCGATAACTTTGTTGCCGATAGCTCCTCCTGTAACCGAGAGCGAATCGAGCACGCCGACTCCCGCCGACATGAGTGAGGCAAAAGTGCGTGAAAAGCGAGCAATCGCCACTTTGGTGATAAGCGTCTTGACTATGGGGGTGCGTAGCATGAGAGCATGGAAGCGATATTTGCCTTTGGGGGTTTTTACATAGCGGCGCACGGCCCATGTGGCTAAGATCATGGCTGGGATGACGATGTACGCGTATTTGCGGGTTAGATTGCTAATGTCGAGCAGCACTTGGGTGTAAATGGGCAATTTAGCATCAGGGCCGCCCAGATCTTTCAAAATGGCCGAGATTTTGGGCATCAAGCCAAACATGATGCCGAAAAATGCAATGATAGTAATGCTCAAGATAACCAGCGGGTAAGTCATAGCGCTTTTGATCTTTTTCTTGATGCTGGCGTTTTGCTCGACTTGTGTCGCAAGGCGTTTCAAAATGTCGTCGAGAATACCTCCTTCTTCACCGGCTTTCACCATGTTGATGTAGACTTCGTCAAAAACGGTGGGGAATTTGGCAAAGGCGTCACCCAGAGAAGTACCGCCCTCGACGTCTTTGGTGATTTTGGTCAGGACTTCGCGGAAAAACGGGGTGCTCGGGCTTTCTTGGAGGGTTGAGAGGCCACGGGCGAGTGGCACGCCGGCTGAGATCATGGTAGAAAGCTGACGGGTAAAGATAACCATGTCGCTGGTTTTGACCGATTGGCCAAATTTAAACCGCTTTTTGCCGCTAGCGGACTCGCTCACTAGCAGCGGGTGTAACCCCTGGTGCGTGAGCGCGGCGACGGCAGCGTTTCGATCGGCAGCCTCGATGGTACCGTTTATGGCGACATTGTCTTTTCGGAGGGCTTTATAGGTAAATTGCATATGTTTATTATGAATTATCTGCGGTTACACGCAAAATCTCTTCTATGGTAGTTTGTCCGCGCAGGGCTTTTACCAGGCCATCGACCTGCATGGTGAGCATGCCTTCCTGAATGGCGATGGTTTGGATTTTTTCACTGGTTGCACTGCTCACGATCAGTTGCTGGATGCGGTCAGTGTTGGTCAGGACTTCGTAAATGCCCATTCGTCCCCGGTAACCTGTGTGTCCACAGCTATCGCAACCTTCGTCGTGGGCTTTCCAGAGCTTCTTTATAGATTTTTCACCGGTAGACAGGGCTGACGTATCGGCTTTGTTGGTTTTGGAAGAGTTTGTGGCGCCAATCCCGCCTTCGAGGGCCTGTTTTTCTAGCTGGTGGAGGCGTTGCAGGGTGGCGCTGTCTTTTAGTCCGAAAACTTTGCCGATTTGAGCCAGCTCTGTTTCGGTCGGGTCGCAGACTTCGCGGCAATCAGGGCAAAGCCGACGCACTAGTCGCTGGCCGATCACGATGCGGACGGTGCTGGCGATAAGAAACGGTTCGATGTTCATGTCGAGCAAACGAGGTAGGCAGGTGGCGGCGTTGTTGGTGTGGAGCGTGCTAAATACGAGGTGACCGGTTAGAGCGGCTTGCACGGCTAAGTCGGCCGTTTCGCCGTCTCGTACTTCTCCAACCATGATGATGTTTGGGTCTTGTCGTAGCAAAGCCCGCAGGCCACTGGCAAAGGTCATGCCGGCAATCGGGTTGACCTGGGTCTGGTTAGCGCCGATGACGTGGTATTCAATGGGGTCTTCGACGGTGCTGATATTTACCCCTGGGCTATTGAGCATACTGAGCACGCTAAAAAGGCTGGTTGATTTGCCCGAGCCGGTCGGACCAGTGACCAGAATCATGCCATGGGGCTGGACGATGGCGTGCTTGACGGCCTCCAGCGAGTACCCCCAGTAGCCGAGGTCTTCGAGCGTGGCCGGGCGACTAGACTCGTCCAAAATACGCATGACGACTTTTTCGCCGTCGAGAATAGGCAGGGTAGAGACACGAAGCGCATAAATATGGTTGTTGACAGCGATTTTAAATCGGCCGTCCTGCGGCGCACGGTGCTCGTCGATTTTGAGATTGGCGAGGATTTTTATGCGAGACACAAGCGCACCAAGCATTTTGCGTGGGAGCTTGTTTACTTCTTTTAAAATGCCGTCGATACGGTATCGGACGAGGATGAAATTTTCTCTCGGCTCGATGTGGATATCGCTGGCGCCGTTTTTGACGCCGTAATCGATTATGAGGTTGACTGTCTGTGCAATTGGCGAGTCTTCGGCAACGTCTTCTTCATCAACCTGCTCATCGCTATCCTGTTCTTGGACGGCGATTACTTTTTCCAGCTCGGTACCGACTGTATCTCCGCTGTAGAGGTCGATGGCACCCTGAACAGTGGTGGTAGTAGCTAGATGTACCCGTACGGGCTTACCGAGCTGCTTTTGTAGAAAGCTAATGGCGGGGACGTCGTCAGGGTCTTCCATAGCGACATACACCACATCGTCGGCATCGGTGTTGAAAGCCACTGCTCGGTATTGGCGCGCTACTCGCTCGGGTATGAGTTCGAGCGTATCTTTGTGTAGTTCCCTGGGGTTAAACTCTACAAAAGGTACATCAACCGCTTCTGCGTACAGCTTTGTAAGGTCTTTTTCCGAGAGGGCGTTGGTGGCGACCACTACGTCTTGCATGGGCTTATTTTCAGACTTCACAAGCTCTCGGATACCAGCCAGCTGAGTCGGCGTAAAACGACCAGTTGACTCAAGCAGTTTCTCTACCAAACTATCTGATATGCGCATCGCTCACAATTATACGGTAAACATAACCAAAATACATCTTTCAAATCGCCCGTTGTAATTTTGTGAGGTCGTACCCATAGATTGCTATAACATGCTATTTTTAAAGATATGCCCAGTAGAAATGTCTACAAAAATGATGTCGCCGATTCTTTTTATCACGTATATTTTCGAGGGGGTAATAAATCTCGTATTTTTAGAGACCCCACAGACTTTATGAAGTTTCTCTCGCTATTTGACAGGTACCTTTCACTTGGCGATACAAGAAATAGTGCCGGAGTCTCTTTTCCTAATTACCACAACAAAGTGGAGCTTGTAAGCTATTGCCTCATGCCTAATCACGTGCATATGCTTTTATACCAGGTTCAGCAAGGGGCGATGGCAGCTTTTATGCGAAGTTTGCTAGTGAGCTATACGATGTATTTCAATAAACGGTATTCGCGGACAGGTCCGTTACTGGAATCGCGTTACAAAGCTTCACTCATAGCGGACGATGCCTATCTCGATCATATTTCGCGGTATATACACCTGAATCCACGCAATTGGCGCGAATACGAATATTCGAGTTTACCGTATTATTTACAGCAGGTTTCAGATAGTTGGATTGAGCCAGAAAGAATAATTTCTATGTTTACTTCATCACATGAGTATCTAAAGTTTGTTGAAGATTATCAACAAAATAAGAAGATGCTGGATATTTTGAAGAAAGAACTTGCCAACGCAAATGAGCTCTAAAAACCAATCTATGGGTCGTACCCATAGATTGGAATATCAGTTTGATTTTGCGGTAAGGTGGGCGTAGGGTTGAGGGTACAACATTAAATGAGTGCAGGCCGGTACGACTGGCCGTAGACGAAAGGACGAATAGTATGGCAAAAGCAAATGGAGTGAAAGCTACAGAGGAAAAAACTGTATCCCAGGTGAAAGAGGGAGCTAGCGACGGCAAGAGCAAAGCGCTTGGCTTGGCGCTAGAAACTATCGAAAAACAGTTTGGTAAGGGTTCGATCATGAAACTCGGTGAAAGCCACGAGGTAGATGTCGAGACGAGTCCAACAGGCAGCATTAGTCTCGATCTGGCGCTTGGCGGGGGGATACCTAAGGGACGTATCATCGAGATCTACGGGCCTGAGTCGAGCGGTAAAACGACGCTGACACTCCATGCGATTGCTGAAATACAGAAGCAGGGCGGCACAGCGGCTTTTATCGACGCCGAGCACGCGCTTGACCCACAGTATGCCAAACGGATTGGCGTCGATACGGCCAACCTACTCCTCAGCCAGCCAGATAACGGCGAGCAAGCACTCGAGATTGTCGAGACGCTGGTGCGCTCAAATGCGGTTGATCTAATCGTCGTAGACTCGGTAGCTGCACTAGTGCCGCGCGCCGAGATAGAGGGCGATATGGGTGACAGCCACATGGGCCTGCAAGCCCGGCTGATGAGTCAGGCGCTCCGGAAGCTGACCGGTGTCATCAACCGCAGCAAAACCACTGTTATTTTCATCAACCAGATCCGCATGAAGATTGGCGTCATGTTTGGCAACCCCGAAACGACTACCGGTGGTAACGCGCTAAAGTTTTACGCCAGTGTACGCATGGACATACGCCGTATATCCCAGATCAAAGCCGGTGACAGCGTGATTGGCAACCGTACCCGAGTGAAAGTAGTGAAAAACAAGATTGCGCCGCCTTTCCGAGAAGCCGAGTTTGACATTATGTACAACGAGGGAATCAGCCGAGCCGGCGACATCCTCGACCTCGCGGTGACACATAACATCGTCGAAAAAGCCGGGGCTTGGTTTGCCTATGATAATGGCAAAATTGGCCAAGGCCGCGAAGCCGCCAAAACCTATCTGCAGGAAAACCCCAAAGTCCAAGAAGAAATCGCCGCCAAAGTCCGCGCCGCCGCAGTCAAGGAGTAAATCTTGAAAAGGGCAATCATACTCCATGGAACTGATGGAAGTCCGACCAAGAGCGCATGGCAAAGTTGGCTACAAAAATGCCTTGAGGATGATGGATACGAGGTTTTTTTCCCACAGCTTCCCGAATGCCATACTCCGAACGTTGAAAAATACGACGCCTTCCTGAAAGGGTCGGGCTGGAACTTTGCTGACAACGTTATCATAGGCCACTCTTCTGGTGCGACGACAGCACTTCACTTGCTGAATAAACCTAATTTTCCAAAGGCGAAAGCAGTTATACTGGTAGAAACATTTTTGAATGAAAGGCTCCTGACCATAGCAGAGTGGCATGAACCGGGTCAGTTCGATAGCTTGTTTGTAGAAGACTTTGATATGCAGCGCATTCGAGATAAAGCAAATAAATTCTACTTTGTGCATGGTGATGATGACCCATACTGTGACTACCACGAAGCAAAACAGCTCTGCGCAAATCTTGATGGCGTCTTTTTGACAGTACCTGAGGGAGGCCATCTTGGAAGTAACTCAAATGTAGCCGAACTGCCGTTTTTGGTCGACAGACTTCGTGAAGATGGTCTCTTGCAGTGAAAATAACGGCTATCAAGGCACAGCTGAAGCGGGAAGGGCGCTACAGTGTGTTTGTCGAGGGGAAATATGCGTTTAGTTTGAGCGCCGAGGCGCTCTTGGACGCACGGCTGGTGAGCGGACAGGAGTTGACCGGCGAAGAGGTGGCGGCCTACAAAAGACTTTCGGCCGAAGACAAAGCCTACAACCTCACCCTTGCGTACGTAGCGCGGCGACTGCGCAGCGAAGGAGAGCTGCGCGACTATTTTCGCCGTAAAACGTACGCGCCCGAGTTAGCGGAGCAGTTGCTAGCTCGACTGCGTAAGCTGGGTTTTGTGGACGATACCGAATTTGCTCGCCGCTGGGTCGAAAACCGTCGACTACTAAAAGCGACCAGCGCCAAAAAACTACGTCTGGAGCTGCGACAGAAGCACATCGGTGATGGAATCATTCGGCAGGTACTGGCCGAGGATGAAACCGATGAGTGTACACTGCTGCGCGACCTCATAAAAAAAAAACGCAAAGCCACTCGCTACCAGGACGACCAAAAACTGATCGCCTACCTCGCCCGCCAAGGCTTCAACTACGATGACATAAAAGCCACACTAGAAGAGGTGTAGTAGAGCACAGATTTGCAGGGGCGGGAATTTAGCAGGGAGCAATTAACAGGCAGCAGACTTGCGCCACTAAAACTTCCTTTACACAAGATGAAGTAAAACCCGCCCCTGTAAAAACACAGTCCTAGGTGAAAAGTATGAATCCTCTCGAGGATAATTCTTAATGAGATGGCGGTTTATGAGCCCCGGCAAACGGCTAGTAAAAAGATCCTTCGACTTCGCTCAGGATGACGCGGAGGAGGTAGTCTGGTCGTACACGACGGTGCATGGTGTTTGACCGCGCTAGGTGAATCTATGCGACGGCGCCGGCGCGGACGGCGCCGGAGTCGAGGGGGTCGTTGACGATAATTTTACGGTCGGTAATTTCGTTGATCTGGTTGCGATCTATGCCCAGGCCGCCGCCGGTGAGGCCTTTAATAAGGCCCTGCGAAACATAAATCTTCTGGATGTACATGGTTTCGATTTCGGTGGCAAAATCGACCACTTTGCCCAGGCGCTTTTTAGAGATGGTGGCGACTGGTTTGCCAAGCAGCACAAAATCGAGCTTGATCAACTCCCGCAGACGAACGAGATCGTCGGGTTTAGCAAGGACGTCGTGATCGTTGATGACGAAGCCCTGAGCTATAACGTCCCGGATGTCTTGGTAGAGCAAAATGAGCTCTTGTTTGCTAAAACGGTCTTCGCAGTAAAAGCCTTCGATTTTGAGGTTGTTGGGATTGAGCAATAGTCCCCGAGTCGTGGCGACTGGTTGACCAGTGCGCAGGCTCATGACGGGCTTGTCGAGCAAACTTTCACTTAGTTTTAGCATGATTACATTATACAACAGCGGTCTAGACGGCAAGAGAGCTACCTCTGTTGAAGTATTATTTACAATCACAAAAAGCTACTGCTTGCAAGCACTGCGGCGCCAAACTACACTGCCAAATATGAAAACATCTCTTAAATATTTTATACTCCTATTTTTCTCAGCATTGGTACTCTTTCAGCCGATAACTGCGCGGGCAGAATCACTGCCGCAGGCCGCCCCAGATCTCTACATACGGGAGGTGAAGGTCACCGGCGAAGAGTTTGTCGTGCTGCAAGCCAACGCCGATATACCAGACCTCAGCGAATATTGGCTGGGGTACAGTAGCAATGAGCTGGCAGCTACCGTTGTGCCGACCCAGCAGCTGCCGGCCCGGGCGCTGCTCGCAAACCAAGCGATCGTGTTAACGAGCGATGGTAGTGCGACCTGCGATGCAGTTTGGATCACCAAGCTTTCGGCTAGTCTCGGCGATACAAGGGGCGTACTCATGCTCCGGCGGCTCACAAATGCCGGTGCGTCGAGCACTTTTACGACCGTCGATAACGTCAATTGGGCGAAGCCTAGCGCGAGTGGAACGACGACTGCGCAACTAGACCTGCGCAAGGAAACTGCCAGCCTGACGTACCCGGTTTGGTACCAAGACAAGGCTCATACGCCTAGCTGGCGAGTGGGCAATATGGAGGGTTGTACGCTCAGGCTCACCGCCAGCCCTACGCAACCGGTCGAAGAGGTGAGTTGGGAAGTCGAGGCAGAAGAACCGCCTGCTATCATAGAAAGCTTGACCGACGAGCAATTGCCCGAAAATGCAGTAGAAACGGTGGCCGCAAACGTGGGTCTGGCTCCGCCGCAAATTACCGAATTGCTCCCAAACCCCGTGGGAACGGGTACCGATGGGACTGATGAATACATAGAGCTATATAACTCCAACGACCATTCTTTTAACCTGGGAGGTTTTAAACTCCAGACCGGCACGACTACAAAACACACCTATACGTTCCCAGCCGGTACGACGCTGCCTGCGAAAGGTTTTCGGGCTTTTTATGCGGGCGAAACTGGCCTCAGCATGAGTAACACGGGCAGCCAGGCGGCATTGCTGGACCAAACAGGTGCAGAAATCAGCAAAAGCGAAGCGTATACTAGCGCCAAAGACGGGATGGCATGGGCACTTGCGCAGGGTTCCTGGTACTGGACAAATAGACTGACGCCAAATGACACCAATGTGATTGTGCAGGTGACGCCCTCGGTACTGGCTGCGACGACCAAAAAGGCCAGCAGCATACTAGCGACTGCCGCAAAAGCGACCAAAAAAGCCACGACTACCGCCAAGACTCCAAAAGCTAAAAAAACCGCCACCGCCAAAAAGACTAAAGCCAGCACCTCGCCCAAAACCTCCACTTCGATTGCCTCGGCAGCTGCAAAACCGGCGCCAATACACTGGAGTATACTTGCAGTAGTTGCCCTCGGCGCGTTAGGATATGGGCTATATGGTTACCGACATGACATGGCAAACAAATACCACGACTTCCGAGCAAACCGAAGCGCTCGGCGAGCACATCGGTCGTAGGCTGCGCGGCGGCGAAGTTATCGCGCTGGCAAGCGACCTAGGCGGCGGCAAGACGACGTTTACCCGCGGCCTAGCCCGTGGAGCGGGCAGCCTAGACCGTGTGGCGAGCCCGACATTTACGATTAGTAAAGAATACGTAGGTCCGAAGTTTACTATCGTGCATTTCGATTTTTACCGCCTGCAGGAAGCGGGTGTGGTGGCCGAGGAGCTGCGAGAGTACATCGGTGATCCTAACACCGTTGTGGTCGTAGAATGGGGTGAAATTGTCGAGGATGTGCTGCCAGCAGACCGGCTGACGGTAGAAATCAAGCATCAGAGCGGGGAAGGGCGTGAGCTTACTTTTCAGGCAGATGCTTCGCTAAAATATCTACTGGAAGGTATGAAATAATGTTAATTCTTACTCTTCGCACCGATAAACCAGAGGCAGAAATAGGCTTATACGAGGGAGAGAAACAGCTAGGCTATGACACGTGGCTTGCCCATCGCCAACTTGCTGAAACGCTTTTACAGAAGATAACCACCTTTTTGCAGGCAGAAGGCCGAGGGACTGAGGGCATACAAGGTATTGTCTGCTTTGAAGGGCCGGGTAGTTTTACGGGCCTAAGGATTGGGATAAGCGTCGGTAACGCGCTTGCCTATGGCTTAGGGGTGCCTATCGTCGGGGCGCAGGGAGACGAGTGGCAGATCGAAGGCATTACCGAGCTACTTGCTGGCCACGGTGCTACGCTAGCTCTGCCATTTTACGGTGCTCCAGTGCATATAACCGAGCAAAAGAAATGATACTTGTTGTCTATATGTTTGTGGGATTAGCTTGGGGGCTGGCCTACTATTTGCTTGAAAAGGACAAAGGCGAGCGCGAACCTACCGGTGCGCTCTGGGCGGCATTTGGTTTTGGAGCCTTGGCACTCATTCCCACTGGGATTTTAGAGTATTTCTTTACTTCAGATTCGTTGCTCGAGGCAGCTCACACCATGCCCCAAGGAATGATTTTTCGTGAGGCAATGCTAGTCGGCATCATAGAAGAGGCCTGTAAGTTTTTGCCACTAGCCGTCTTTATCTACAAAAAGAGGTACTTTAACGAGCACACAGACGGCATTATCTATTTTGCGCTGGCGGGGCTGGGCTTTGGACTACCAGAAAACATCATGTACACGCTTTCTTATGGCGGTGAAGCCCTTGGCAGACTCGTTTTAACACCGTTTTTTCATGCGGCGACTACCGCTTTTGTCGGCTATTATTTGATACGTTGTAAGGTGCGGAAGCGACCACTTTTTACTGTGGCGGTAGCTTTGGCGGCCATGATGATTTTACATGGGCTGTATGATTTCGGGTTAATGAGTGGTGTTTCCGCCTATGCGATTGGTTCGCTGGCTATCACTATTAGCCTCAGCGTGTTTATCTTTGCGGTTTCGGGGCATGCCAAAACACGAGACCAAAAAATGGGGTTGAGCGTGGTTGGGCATAATGTGTTTTGCCGCTCATGCGGTTTCCCAAACCCTAAACGGCATCTGTATTGCACCAGGTGTGGCCGGCATGCTTAAATACGGCTTATGAATATGAACTGTGG
>Ga0075152_10002393_pt1 | contig 13288 bp, 10 predicted proteins | sample JI61114C2DNA_FD_70964 | JGI IMG/M metagenome (GOLD analysis project Ga0075152, IMG submission 70964) | Wastewater effluent complex algal communities from Wisconsin, to seasonally profile nutrient transformation and Carbon sequestration -... | ecosystem: Engineered > WWTP > Effluent > Algae...
AAAATTGTCTTTTCAAATTAAACTGCAATTTATTACTTAATAATGCCAGCGTACAAAAGCCTCCATTGCGGCATATTTAGTTAAACCAAGCGCTGCATACATGTTGGCGGTATTGCCATTGCGTTCTTCGGCACGTTGCCAAAATTCCCGGCTGTCGCTACCCTGAAAGGGAACAGAATCTTTCTGGCTCTGGTGAATAAAAATACCAAAACGCTTTTTCATTACCTGCTCCGGGCTCATGGGTATCGCCATTTCAATATCGGCAATATCCCACTCCTGCCAGGCGCCTTTATATAGCCATACCCAGCAATCTTTTACCCATTCATCACCGGCAGCCTTTATCCTTTTCAGGCTTTCAAAAACGGCATCTAAGCAAACCTTGTGTGTACCATGCGGGTCTGCAAGGTCACCGGCACAATAAACCTGGTGTGGCTTTATTTCTCTTAGCAGTTGCATGGTTAACAATATATCTTCTTCGCCTAAAGGTTTTTTGTCAATAGTGCCTGTTTCATAAAAAGGCAGGTTTTGAAAATGCCATCTCCCTTCGGGTAAACCTACGTATTTGCAGGTGGCTTTTGCTTCGCATCTTCTTATTAAACCCTTTATGGCCCTCACTTCTGCGGTATCAATCTGGTTTTTCTTTTTGCCCGAAATAAATTCCTGCGAATCAGATAATATCTCCCTGCTTTTCTCATTATCCATACCAAACATATCTTCAAATCCTACGGCAAAATCTATAAAACGGGTTACAAATTCATCTGTTACGGCAATATTTCCGCTGGTTTGGTAGGCCACATGCACTTCATTTCCCTGATCGTGCAGGCGCATAAAAGTGCCGCCCATACTAATGATATCATCATCCGGGTGGGGCGAGAAAATGATGCAGCGTTTTGGGTAAGGTTCACTCCTTTCCGGGTGTGTGGGCAATACAACATTGGGCTTACCTGCCGGCCAGCCGGTAAGGCTGTCGCGCAGCATGTAATATACCTGCAGGTTTATTTCGTAGCTGTCTCCTTTTTCTACAATAAGGTCGCCAAGGCCATTTTCGTTATAATCTACAGGTGATAAACTAAGTACCGGTTTATTTAATTTTAATGCCATATTTACCACAGCACGTTTAATAATTTTCGGGGTCCACTCAATTTCGCCGGTAAGCCAGGGGCTTTTAAAACGGGTAAGTTCTGTTGCAGTTAATTCATCTAAAACAAACGTACAATTGGCATGCTGCTGCAAAATGCTTGCGGGTACCTGTTCGGTAACATGGCCTTCTACTGCTTTGGCTACTATTTGCGCTTTAAAACCCCAGGCCATCAACAAAATCCTTTTCGATTTCATGATAGTGCTTATGCCCATCGTAATAGCAAGCCTTGGCACTTTTGCCAGGTTTTGAAATTCCCTTGCATTGGCAATGCGGGTATTATTATCTAAGTTGGTAAGGCGCGTTTTTGAGAATATGCTGGAGCCAGGTTCGTTAAAACCAATATGGCCATTGTTGCCAATACCTAATACCTGCAAATCCACTCCTCCTGCATCTTCAATCATTTGCTCATATTCGAGGCAATGTTTTTTTATATCTTCCTTAGGCAGTTCGCCATTGGGTATATGTATATTGTTGGGTTCAATATTCACATGGTTAAAAAGATGGCGGTGCATAAAGCTCCAGTAACTCTGGTAAGCATCTTTCTCCACCGGGTAATATTCATCCAGGTTAAAAGTTACCACGTTTTTAAAACTCAGGCCTTCTTCGCGGTGTAGCCTTACCAGTTCTGCATACATGCTTATAGGGGTAGAACCGGTTGCAAGGCCAAGTACACATTTTTCGCCTGATGCCTGCTTTTCTTTTATCAGTTTTGCAATTTCAGCCGCTACAAACCTGGAACCTTCTTTAGTAGTTGTAAAAATTTCACATGGAATTTTTTCGAAAGAGTCAACCATACTGCTCATGTTGTTTGGTTTTGAGTTAGAGTGGCAAATGTATAATTTGAAATGGAATTTTTGCACAGCAATCGTTTGTTATTAAATTTATTTTGAGCCGGGCTGAGGGAATTCTGTGGGCTTTGCTTGCGTCGCACCCTTGTACAAATGAATGTGCTGCAGCTTTTAACTTAGCGAAGTAATAAGGCTTTCAGAATCAGATATGGGTATTAAAACTACCAGTTAATGTATAATCATACCCACTTTATCATTAAATCCTCGTCTCACATCACGTAAAAATCATGGCTCATTTTTATATACTATAGTCATTAAAAATTATCAATATGAAAAAGCTTTTACCATTGGCTGCAGTCATTTTCCTGTTTAGCAGTTGCGTTGCCAAAAAATATTTAACGCAATCCCAAATGGAGACAACCGCACTACGTCAGGACAGTACGATGATGGCCAATAAAATTGCAACATTAGAAAGTAATATTGCAGCACTACAAGGTAACATTACTACCCTCGATAATCAAATCAAACAGCTTGGCCAGCAAAGTGTGGAACAGCAAAATCAGTTAAGCCAGGGCAAGGAGACTTTAGAACAGCAAAAACAAAGGTTGCAACAGTTACAGGCTTTATTAGCGCAGCAAAAGGAACAATCCGATCAGCTTAAAAATAAGATGACGGAGGCATTGAAAGGTTTTAATTCCAATGATCTCTCTGTATATCAGAAAAATGGTAAGGTCTATGTGCGGCTTTCAGAAAATTTATTATTCCCTTCGGGCAGTGCGGTGGTAAATCCTAAAGGTGTTGATGCATTGTCGAAGCTGGCTTCTGTACTCAATTTAAATACAGATGTGGCTGTAAATATTGAAGGCCATACAGACAGTATACCCATCCGCGGAACGTTTAAAGACAACTGGGATTTGGGTACTGCCCGTGCAAATGCAATAGTAAGAATACTGGTAAACAATTATAAAGTAGACCCGTTAAGGGTAATCGCATCAGGGCATAGTTTTTACGATCCTATTGAAAGCAATTCAACACCCGAAGGCAGATCAAAAAACAGGAGAACAGAGATTATACTTTCTCCCAAGCTTGATGAAATGTATAAGTTGCTTGAACAGTAATATAGCGGCAATAAAAAAATAAAAACCTCCATCTTTTTTGATGGAGGTTTTTTTGTACCGGGCATTTGTTCAATGATTCAGCTTTACTTGCGTCGCACACTTGTACTTTGTATGTCAATATGGAGCATTGTGCAGCTTTAAAACCAAATGCAAACAGGCTTTGCCTCGTAAATAAATGTTCCACAATGCCCACTGCATAAAACTGTTTAATAAATGTAAGGCTGATTGCATAAGGCTGAATATTGATCCGAACGTACAAGTGTGCGACGCAAGGATGTTTAATTGAAATATCTATTGCCCGGCCCAAAAAATGCTTACTCGCCTTTATTAATTCCTTTTGTGTTATAACTCACTTTCCAGAGATCATAGCGTTTGTACTGGGTTTGCAAGCGGGTTTGAAAACTGTTCCAGTCTTTGTTTTCTTTGGTACTCCACAGCACTTCGCTTAATGCGGCAAGGCGTGGAAAAAGCATGTATTCTACCTTGCTTCCATTTGCAATATACTCGCTCCACAAATTGGCCTGGCCACCGAGAATATATTTTTGTTCATCGGCTGTAAGCTCTACTGGCAAAGGCTCGTACTTATAAACGGTTTCAAGTGGCAGATAGCCGCCAATGGTAAGGCTGTCTTCTTTTTTTGTTTGCGAATAATCGAAATAAACATACGTGGTGGGTGTCATTATCACATTGTGGTGTTGTTTAGCAGCTTCTATCCCACCTTTTTCTCCACGCCAGCTCATCACGGTTGCATTGGGTGCCACACCACCTTCCAGTATTTCATCCCAGCCAATAATGCTGCGGCCTTTGCTATTGATGTATTTTTCTATACGGCCAATAAAATAACTCTGCAGGCCATGTTCATCTTTTAAATTTTTGTCTTTAATTAATTGCTGGCAAAATGGGGAAATTTTCCAGTAATCCTTGGGACATTCATCGCCACCGATATGAATATATTTTGAAGGGAACAATTGCATTACTTCGCTCAATACATTTTCTAAAAATGAAAAAGTATATTCTGTGGGCGCAAAAACATCTTTATAAACACCCCAGCTTTGCTGTACCTGCTTACCTGTTGTATCACCACTCCAGGTAACGCCCTTGGCAATCTCAGTTGATTTATCGGGGAAGCAACTCAACTGCGGGTAAGCAGCGATAGCGGCAGATGAATGACCAGGCAATTCAATTTCCGGGATGATGGTTATATAGCGGTCTGCGGCATATTTTACAATGTCTTTTATTTGTGCCTGTGTATAATAACCACAATCTTTTTGGTTGTCGTTCCCTTTGCCGGGATGACGGCCAATGACAGTTCCGTTCCTGCAACTGCCCACTTTTGTAAGCAATGGATATTTTTTTATTTCTATGCGCCAGCCCTGATCTTCGGTAAGGTGCCAGTGAAAAGTATTCATTTTGCTCATGGCAATAAAATCGATGTATTGCTTGATGAAATCTACTGAGAAGAAGTGGCGGCCACAATCGAGCATCATACCACGGTAGCCGAAACGGGGTGCATCAGAAATACTGCATTGCTGCACTGATAATGATGTTGACTTTTCTACAGGTAGTAATTGAATTAAAGTCTGTATGCCGTAGAAAACACCTTCTTCATTATCGCCCCCTATATACACTTTGTGCTTATCAATTGTCATTTCATAAGCACCGGGCAATTTATTATCAAGCCTGTTGTAATTGAGAATGATTGCATTTTCAGGGTAGGCGCTTCCTTTAAAAATTTTTAATTGAAAGCCATAAAACTTCTTTAGGTAGCTGTTTAAAAAAGTTGCACTTTTTTCTGTATTCGACCCTTCGAGTACAAGCTTTGTTGATGGGGTAATACTGAATAAGCCTTGCTTTATTTCCGCTTTTGCAGGAGCCGGAATAACATTGAGTGAGTTTTGCTGCGCAAAAGAGCAAACAGATAATAACACACAAAGGATAAATGAATATTTCTTCATTGTAAGGGGTTTTAATTATTGACCAAAAATATTAATGATCCTGAATGATTGTATATGCAAACGATTGATACAATTGCAAGGAATAAGAGGACCATTAATAACTGCGCATTTTTTACTGATTATTTTAATACAGGTAAAATGATTTTAGAGGCAAACTGTGTATTGTGATAAACTTTAATATCACTCTTTATAAAATCTTTATCATCGCAATGATAAATGTCAATAAACTGCTGCGGGTTGCGGTCAACTAACGGAAACCAACTGCTTTGAATTTGCACCATTAAACGATGGCCTTTTTTAAAACTGTGTGCAATAGATGGTAATTCAAATTTTACTTCCTCTACCTTGCCCGGTATAAAAGCCGAAGGGTTTTCGTAACTTTTCCTGTACCGGCCCCGAAATATTTCTGCACGCACCAGCATTTGATAACCGCCCATTGGATAAATTTGACCGGGGTCCTTTTCTGCATAAATATCAACCTTGTTATACGAAAGCGTATCTGGGAAAACATCAATTATTTCTACCACAAAATCTGCATCTGTGGTAGAAATGCTTGTCATAATATCTGCAATTACATTACCTGTAACAGTGAGGTCTTCATTTAAAATAGCAGTTTCAAAAGTCAGCACATCCGGCCGGCGGCTGGCAAAGCGTTGATCATCCGTCATGTAGTTCCTTGTTCTGTTGAAATGTACATCTTCTGTATATGGAACCGGGTGTGCAGGATCGCTGGTGTAACCGCTAAAACCCTTTGCTGTTGTGGGTTTCTGCCAATCTAATTTTCCGTTACCTTGCAAATACATGGCTTTATCCGCTTTGTTTTCGGGCGGCCATTGCGCAAACGTTTTCCATTCGTTGGCGCCAGAAATAAAAATATTCGCTTCTGCAATTTGAGATATATCCCCTTTACCTTTTAAGAAATAATTGAAGAAAGGTATTTCAATATGCTGCTGATAATATTCACTTGTGTTACTGCCAAACTGTACATTGCCCAAATGTGTTCCATCATTACTTGCCCATTGGCCGTGGTACCAGGGACCATTAACAATTTTATTGAATGTTTTACCAGGATTATTTTGCTCTGCAGCTTTGTAGGCATTCCATGCGCCCCAGCAATCTTCTGCATCAAATAAACCGCCTACCCATAACATGGCGGGTTGCAGTTTTTTTGTAGCGTTGCGTGCATCACGGGCTTTCCAAAAACTATCATAGTTGGGATGTGCCATCAAATCTTTCCAGAATGCAATACTGTCGCCCATTAATTTGGTCAGGTTTTTTAATGCCCCTGTTTCTAAAAAGAATTTATAGTTGTCATGTGTGTAAAATTCAAAATCTGTTGGGGCTGTAGTGGTAGGCTTAGGGCGAGGTTTGCCAAAAGAGGAGTAAAAACCAAAGCCATCCATTTGAAAAAATGCACCATTATGGTGAAAATCATCGCCATTAAACCAGTTGGTTACAGGTGCCTGTGGACTCACTGCTTTTAATGCAGGATGATTGCTTGCTGCAGCCATGGTAGAATAAAAACCGGGATAAGAAATGCCAAATACGCCCACACTACCATTGTTTTGGGGAACATTTTTTACAAGCCAGTCAATTGCATCGTAGGTATCACTTGCTTCATCAATTTCATTTCCTGTTTTGTTTGCATTGAACGGGCGTACATCCACAAATTCCCCTTCACTCATCCAACGGCCACGAACATCCTGTGTTACAATAATGTAACCTTCCTTAAAATATTCTTTCTGGTAAGTTTCCCAATATTTATTCCAATTATTTGCACCGTAAGGTGCACAGGAATACGGTGTTCTTTTAATCAATACCGGGTGTTTTTCACTGGAATCTTTTGGTGCATAAACAGATGTAAATAACCTTACGCCATCACGCATGGTTATGTACACTTCCGTCTTTGTGTAATTATTTACCATCCACGCAGAATCTGCAACCTGCGCATTTGCAGTACAACAGGCAACAAGCAATAAAGCAACAAACAAGCTTTTCATAATTTTATATTGAGGAACACTAAAATTATAGGTTTTGTAAGCGAGTGAAATATTTTTTTGGCCGGGCAGCAAATCTTAGTGTAGCGTTCCTTGCGTCGCACTCTTGTACTTTGGGAATTTGACTGAGCTTTTACCGAAGCGTAGATTTACGTGTAACCTGAATGACATACTTATCAACAGTGTTTATAAATTACACCTCAATTTGTTCGGTATTTTGTAAGTGATTTTTTCATCATAATTTTTTTTAGCAGTTTTTGGGCTGCAGAAAGCCGCTTCACTTCCCTAAAGCAAAAGTGTGCGACGCAAAGAACGGTCAAATAAAGAACTGAAAGCCGGGCCACAAAATTCTTAATAAACACTAAGAAAGCAGGCTGGAGTTGCTGACAGGATTTACTGTTTTTCCACACAATCCAAAATATTAAGTGTAATTATTGTACATTTGCCAACTTAATTTTACATTAAGGATAATTTTGCATTGTATAAAGCAACTTTTATTCAGCCCAACATGTCTTTTTATCGTTATTAAATAGTAATTATCCACTATGAGGCAACTCAAAATCGCAACTCAGATCACCAACCGTGATTCGCAGGCAGTAGAAAAGTATCTGCAGGAAATCTCTAAGATTCCAATGATCACTCCCGAAGAGGAAACAACACTGGCCCAGCGTATTAAAATGGGAGATCAGAGAGCGCTTGACAAACTGGTGCAGGCCAACTTACGTTTTGTGGTTTCTGTAGCAAAACAGTACCAGCACCAGGGTCTTAGTCTTAGTGACCTCATCAACGAGGGAAATCTCGGCCTTATAAAGGCGGCACAACGCTTTGATGAAACCAAAGGTTTTAAATTTATTTCGTACGCAGTTTGGTGGATCCGCCAATCCATTTTACAGGCGTTGGCAGAGCAGGGCCGTTTAGTTCGCCTGCCACAAAACAAAATTGGCACGTACAACAAAGCCAATAAGGCTTACATGGCTTTTGAACAGGAACATGAACGCGAACCTTCCACCGAAGAACTTGCGGGCATCCTTGAAATGAGCGAAACGGAGATCAACAACATTTTTCAGAGCAACACACGCCACACTTCACTTGATGCACCTGTGCACGAAGCCGAAGACGTAGCAATGGGCGACCTTCTGCAGGGCGGCGATGATACGGATGATGATGTGATGAAAGATTCGCTGCGCGAAGAAATCCGCCGGGTATTAAAATCGCTCAGTCCGCGTGAAGCAGAGATTGTAAATGCGTACTTTGGCCTTGACGGTGAAAATGGCGTTACCATTGAACAGATCGGCATGAAATACGATCTTACAAAAGAACGCATACGCCAGATAAAGGAAAGGGCAATTAAACGTTTGCAAAAAGCCCGCTACAGCAGTGCGCTGAAAGCTTATCTTGGTTAGTTAAAAAAAATTCTAATAAAAAACCTTCTGTTGATGCAGAAGGTTTTTTTTATGCGGTTAATTGAAACATAATATTTTAAAGCAACTGCTTTTGCGGCAAACTGTTGTTTACTTTTTCCAGTAATTTCAAAAACAGTTTTATTGCTTTTTGCTTTTCTGCATCCAGCTTATAGTTAATATTTTTATGGTAGTAGTAGTTTAAATCATAGTCAGCAAAAGGGTTTTCGGCTATTACTGTACCAATATTTTTCAATCCCACTTCGTTGGCTGTGTTAAAAGACTGAATAAATGCAGCAGGCAGTTCTTTATTGGCAACCCAGGCCGCAAATACGAAAGGCAGGCCTGTCATCGCTTTCCAGGCTGCGGAAAGATCGTAAATATAAGGCGATATTTTTCTTTGCTTCAATGCCCTGTCGCCAATTACCACACCGGCCGTTGTACCCTTAATTTCGTTTATATAATTTTCTTTTGCATCTTCCGGCACAGGTTCAATTTTCCAGTATTCTTTCATCAGTATTTTGGCAAGGTTTACCGAAGTTTTGCTTTGGTAATCGAGCAATACTTTTTCAATTTTTTCTATTGGCACTTCACTAAACAAACATACACTTGCCACATCGCCATCGGCACCAATACAATAATCGGTTACAATATTCCATTGCTGCAGGCGGGGTATAATAGCAACCGGCACCAGCCCCACATCAATGGCTCCATCAACAAGCATTGCCGCAATATTTGAGGGGTAATCTTCCACCAATTCTATTTGTTCCATTAATTCCGGCGAACGTTTTATGCCGTACAATAAAGGTTTTGTGTTTAAATAACTTACCGCACCAACTTTTATCTTATTCAATTCGTCTATTTTTGCGTGCAAAGAAAAAGGATTTTTTATGAACCCGGCCAAGTGTTTCATGGTATCGCCGGTTGTGTCACTCACTTGTACGTTCCGAACATTGTTCTTCAGTTGACGGTCAACAGTCCACCTTAGAATCAACTGTACAAGAGTGCGACGCAACGAAGCTCAATAGCAATTCTGTCGACAGGTTCATAATTGTCTTTATCATTGCATTTAACTAAACACTACAAACCACTAACTACAAACTTTTAAATGGAGCTGAACAGTTTAACCGCAATCTCGCCTATTGATGGCCGCTACCGCAAACAGGTGGCGCACCTTGATGAATTTTTTTCTGAATATGCACTGATGAAATACCGTGTAATTGTGGAGATTGAATATTTTTTATTCCTGAATGAGAAACGTTTCTTTAAACTGTCTGCAAAAGCAAAACAGCAGTTGAAACAGGTGGCAGAAAATTTTTCACTGGATGATGCACAACAGATAAAACATATTGAGGCCACCACCAACCACGATGTAAAAGCGGTTGAATATTTTTTAAAACAGCAATTGGAAAAAGCTGGCACACTGGATGCAAAAGAATGGATACATTTTGGTTTAACCTCGCAGGATATTAATAATACCAGCATCCCTTTAAGCTGGAAGCATTGCATGGAAAATGAGTATTTACCTTCTGTTATTAATTTGCAGAATAACTTATATCAACTGGCCGCACAATGGAAAGATATTTCTATGCTGGCCAGAACACACGGCCAGCCTGCATCGCCCACAAAACTGGGTAAAGAGTTTATGGTTTTTGTGGAGCGTTTAGATAACCAGGTGCAATTGTTTTCGCATGTGCCATACGCTGCAAAATTTGGGGGGGCAACGGGGAATTTTAATGCGCATGCGGTTGCGTTTCCAAAGAAAGACTGGATTAGCCTGGCGAATGAATTTGTGGAAAATGTTTTGGGTTTACAACGTTTGCAGTTCACTACACAGATTGAACATTACGATAACCTTGCCGCGCATTTTGATGCTATTAAACGCATCAATAATATTTTAATTGATCTCTGCAGAGATGTGTGGACATACATCAGCATGGATTATTTTAAACAGAAAACAAAAAAAGGCGAAGTGGGCAGCAGCGCCATGCCGCATAAAGTAAACCCCATAGATTTTGAAAATGCAGAAGGTAATTTTGGGATGGCAAATGCTTTACTGGAGCACCTTTCAGCAAAATTACCACTTAGCCGTTTGCAAAGAGATTTAACCGATTCAACCGTTTTAAGAAACCTGGGGGTTCCGGTTGCACATACGTTAGTTGCCATAAAATCACTTGAAAAAGGTTTAAGTAAATTGGTATTGAACGAAGCAAAACTGAAAGAAGATTTAGAGAATAACTGGGCTGTTGTAGCGGAAGCAATTCAAACAATTTTGCGCAGGGTGAATTACCCCAATCCTTACGAAGCATTGAAAGATTTAACACGTGGAAAAACTGCTATTACAAAAACAGACATCCATTTATTCATTGCAGGTTTAAAAGTAAGTGCTGCAATAAAGAAAGAATTGAAAGCTATTACGCCGCATAATTATACCGGGGTAAACCCTGCATTTTGAGATTATTGCTTAATTTTAAACCATGGGATACGCGCAAAAAATATTACCACATTATACGTATGATGATTGGCTGCACTGGGAAGGCCGTTGGGAATTGATTGAAGGGATACCAATTGCCATGAGCCCGATGCCTGTGCCAAAACATCAAAGGATTGCTGCAGCTTTAAGAATGGAAATTGGAATTTCTCTAAAACGCTGCAAGCATTGCAGGGTGTATGATCCCATAGATTTTAAAGTAAGTGAAGACACCATTCTTCAGCCAGATATTATTGTAGTATGCGGTGAAATAACAAAGCCTTATCTTGACTTTCCCCCAAAATTGGTTGTGGAAATATTATCCCCTTCCACAGCACTGCGCGACAGGCATACAAAGTTTGAAATATATCAACAACAAGGTGTAAAATATTACCTGATTGTTGATACTGATAAAAAGGCTATTGAAATTTATGAATTAACAGATAATGCATATCAACTTCAATCTGTTAATAGCGAAGGATTATTTGAATTTCTTTTTGAAGATGATTGCAAAATATTGCCTGATATAAAAGCGATCTGGTAAAATTATATCCTTTTTAGAATAAACCTTTGCAGCAATTCCTCCCCTTCGTGCTTTGTTCCGTTTTCAATAAACCCACATTTAAGCAATACTTTTTGCGAGGCAATATTGGGTATCGAAGTGATGGCATGCAGTTCATCAAATGAATGATGTTTAAAAAAATAATCAATTCCTGCTATGGTTAATTCTGTTGCGTAACCCTTGCCCCATGCAGATGACAGCAAAGCATAGCCAATTTGTATTTTACCTTTTTCATCTTCAAAAGGCAATGGAATAAGCGCACAGGAGCCAATAAAATTATTTGCCGCTTTTTCGTAAACGGCCCAGCGGCCAAGATGAGGGTTGGTATTATATAACGCTATATTCTGTAGCAAAAATTCATCTGATGCTTCTTTGTTTAAAGGCTTTCTTATATAACGGACTATTTCTTCATCTCCATTGATCTTAAAGAAATTATCTCCATCATCATTAGTGAACTGGTGAACAGTTAAGCGGGGAGTTTCAAAGATGATCATTTCAGTAATTTATTAATCATTTATTTTTTTTACCGAAAAAATTGTTCTGTCAAGTCGCGGTTCACTTTCTAGTGAATACCCGTAAGTTTTTAAAGAAAGTTTGTAGCCGATTGATAGTCGTTTTTCAAAAGGAACATTCTCTGCAAATAAAAAATTCTCACCACTTTGTTCTATTTCTCCTTTTGCAGCATCGCTCATTTCATTGTCGTAAATTTTCATAACTCAACAAAATTAAAATGTTACTATAAAAAGCAAATTGTAGCTGTTGAAAGCTCATAAAAATTCCCACAGTACAAGTGTGCGACGCAACCAAAGCTCAATTTATACTCTGCATCTTGGCTCATAAAACAACTCGCTTCAATCAACTCAAAACTGTAAACTACAAACTATAAACCACAAACTACTTATGTATCTCACTCGTAAAATGAAATTCAATATCAGGATTATTGTTGCGTTCGGTATTTAAAAACCATTCACTTTGCGCAAGATAAACGGGGTGACCATCTTTATCTTCGGCAGAATTGGCTTGCTTAAAACGCAGAAAATCCTGCAGTTTACTTTCGTCTTTGCTGGTAAGCCAGCAAGCCTTATAAAAAGGTAATGTTCGAAACTCACACGCCGCGCTGTACTCGTGCAACAGGCGGTATTGAATCACTTCAAACTGCAAATCGCCTACGCAACCAATAATTTTTTTATTGCCACCAAACTGCGTAAACAACTGCGCCACACCTTCATCTGTTAACTGGCGTATGCCTTTCTCCAGTTGCTTTGTTTTCATCGGGTCTTTGTTCACCAGCTCTTTAAAAATCTCCGGTGAAAAAGAGGGAATGCCGGTGAAATAAAAATTTTCGCCTTCGGTAAGTGTGTCGCCGATTTTAAAGTTACCGGTATCAAACAAACCCACCACATCGCCGGGGTAAGCATCTTCAATTACATCTTTGTTGCGGGCAAGAAATGAGTAGGGATTGCTGAATCGCAAATCCCTGTCAAGCCGCACATGATGAAAGTATTTATTGCGCTCAAACCTGCCGCTGCACACACGCAGAAACGCAATACGGTCGCGGTGTTTGGGATCGAGGTTGGCATGAATTTTAAAAATAAACCCACTGAATTTTTCATCACTCACATCCACTGTTTTTGCACTTGTTTCCCGGCTGCGCGGCACAGGTGCAATCTTAATAAAAGTATCCAGCAATTCCTTTACACCAAAGTTGTTGATGGCACTGCCAAAGAAAACCGGCGCTACTTTTCCATTTAGATAATCGTCTTCATTCAAGGCACCGTACACACCATCAATCAGCTCAACATCTTCCCGCAATTGCGCTGCATCCTTCTCTCCTATTTTCGCATCAAGTTTTGCATC
>Ga0075152_10002394_pt1 | contig 13287 bp, 11 predicted proteins | sample JI61114C2DNA_FD_70964 | JGI IMG/M metagenome (GOLD analysis project Ga0075152, IMG submission 70964) | Wastewater effluent complex algal communities from Wisconsin, to seasonally profile nutrient transformation and Carbon sequestration -... | ecosystem: Engineered > WWTP > Effluent > Algae...
GAAGATGTTGAACGCTTATTACAGGATGAAGGAATTATTCGAAACCGGCTGAAGGTTAATGCTGCGATAAGCAATGCCAAATTATTTCTGAAAATTCAGAAAGAATTCGGTTCTTTTTCCGATTATATCTGGGGATTTTTACCAGATAAAAAACCAATTATTAATGAACTAAGCAACCACAGGGACTTGCAGCCAAGAACTGAGCTTTCAGACCGCATCAGTGCAGAAATGAAAAAACGGGGCTTCAAATTCTTTGGAACAACTATTTGTTACGCACATATGCAGGCTACGGGAATGGTAAATGACCATATTGAAGGCTGCATAGCCAGATAAATTTTATTGGGAATATTCCCGAAATTCAATACTGATAATGAAAAAATTATTTCTCCTGGATGCATTTGCCCTGATTTACAGAGCCCATTTTGCATTGAGTAAAAATCCGAGGTTCACCTCCGGTGGTCTGAATACATCCGCCATAATGGGATTCACAAATACTTTGCTGGAAGTCCTTAAGAAAGAAAACCCCAGTCATATGGCCGTGGTATTTGACACCGATGCACCTACTGAAAGGCATACTGATTTTACGGCATATAAAGCTCACCGCCAGGCAATGCCTGAGGATCTTTCAGCTGCCATTCCATATATCATCCGCCTGATCGAAGGATTTAACATTCCGGTTATCTTTTCTGATGGATACGAGGCAGATGACCTGATAGGCACTTTGGCCAAAAAAGCAGAAATCGAAGGATTTACAGTTTACTGCATGACTCCCGATAAAGATTTCGGACAGCTCGTTTCTGAGAACATTTTTATTTACAAGCCTGCCCGGATGGGTAATGGAATGGAAATTCAGGGTGTAAAAGAGATCCTTGAAAAATGGGAAATTGATCATGTTGAACAGGTAATCGATATTCTGGGTTTATGGGGCGATGCCGTGGATAATATCCCGGGTATTCCGGGAATAGGCGAAAAAACCGCAAAACAACTGATCAAACAATACGGTTCAATTGAAAATATCATCAGTAATAGTCATGAGCTGAAGGGAAAACTTCGGGAAAATGTAGAAAATTTCGCAGAACAGGGTCTGATTTCAAAAAAACTTGCTACCATCATGCTGAATGCACCGGTAGATCTTGATGTTGATGCTTTGCACGTTGACGAACCAAACCGGGATGTTTTGGAACCCCTATTCGCAGAACTGGAGTTTCGTACCCTTGGAAAAAGAGTTTTTGGTGATGAATTCAGCATTGCAGAAATAAAATCCAGCCCTACATCAGGGCAAATGGATCTGTTTGGAAATCATGAAGTAAAGGAGCCGGTCAATTCAAATAAAGGGGAAGAAGCGAACCTTCCGCAAATGCCGCTGGGTTTCAAAAACATCAGTAATACTGATCATAATTATCAGTTAGTGGATACGGAAGAGAAAAGAAACAGTCTGATTCATTTGCTTAAAGACCGCAGCTTTTTCTGTTTTGACACTGAAACTACCGGACTAGATGCGAACAATTGCGAGCTAGTCGGGCTTTCCTTCAGTGTGAAACAAGGTGAAGCATGGTATGTCCCCCTTCCTGCCGACCAGAATGAATGCCGAAATATTGTGGCAGAATTTAAATCAGTTTTGGAGAATCCGCTTATTTCTAAGATTGGCCAAAATATAAAATATGATATCCTGGTCCTGAAATGGTATGATATCAATATGCAGGGTGAACTTTTCGACACCATGCTTGCACATTATCTGATTGATCCCGATTCGCGTCATAACATGGATCTGCTGGCTGAAAATTACCTGAATTACAGTCCGGTAAGTATTAGTACACTGATTGGAGACAAAGGTAAGAATCAGGGAAATATGAGGGATGCTGATATAGAAAAGGTAAAAGAATATGCAGGAGAAGATGCTGATATAACCCTTCAGTTGAAGACTGTATTCGAACCCATCCTAAAATCTGTCAATGCATGGAAGCTGGCTGAGGAAATGGAAAATCCTCTGATCTATGTCCTTGCAGATATTGAACATGAAGGTGTAAAAATCGATCAGGAGGCACTGCTTGAATTCTCAAAGACACTTGAAACTGATATCCGGGCCTTCGAAAAAACAATTTATGAAAAAGCGGGTGTTAAATTCAATATCGCCTCGCCAAAACAGCTTGGAGAGGTTCTGTTTGATAAACTTCAGCTTGATCCTCAGGCAAAAAAAACCAAAACCGGACAATATCAGACCGGTGAAGATGTTCTGTTGAGACTTGCCAATAAAAGTGATATTGTTGCTGATATTCTTGATTTCAGACAATTACAAAAATTGAAATCCACCTATGTTGATGCTTTGCCTCAAATGATCAATCCCAAAACTGGCAGGATTCATACTTCTTACAATCAGTCAGTTGCATCTACGGGTCGTTTGAGTTCAAATAACCCCAATCTTCAGAATATTCCAATCCGCACAGAGCGTGGCAGGGAGGTTAGAAAAGCTTTTATTCCCAGAGATCAGGAACATATTATACTATCAGCAGATTATTCACAGATCGAGCTGAGGATAATTGCCGAGATCAGTAAAGATGAAAACATGATGGAAGCTTTTATAAACGGTATGGATATTCATACTGCAACCGCCGCAAAAGTATATGGAATTGGGCCTGAAGAAGTAAATTCAACTCAACGAAGGAATGCAAAAGCTGTAAACTTTGGAATCATCTATGGTCAGTCGGCATTTGGCTTATCACAAAACCTCGCTATTCCCAGAAAGGAGGCGGCGGAAATTATTGAGAATTATTTCAATACCTACCCCAATATCCGGAAGTATATGAATGATACCATGAACTTTGCACGTGAAAATGGGTATGTTGAAACTATTATGGGCAGAAGACGATATCTGAGAGATATTAATTCGGCCAATCAGACCGTCCGTGGCTTTGCAGAGCGAAATGCGATTAATGCACCGATTCAGGGATCTGCTGCAGACATGATCAAAATCGCAATGATCAGAATTCATCAGGATATAAAAGATCACAAACTGGGTTCGAAAATGACGATGCAGGTACATGATGAATTGGTATTTGATGTGCTGATTCATGAAACCGAGATCATGAAGAAGATTATTACCGAACGCATGAAAAATGCAATTAAAATGGAGGTTCCAATTCTGGTTGAGGTTGGTGAAGGCCGGAACTGGTTGGAGGCTCATTAATTAAATCTCAAATATTCAGAATTTGAATATCGGCTGATATTTTGTTATCTTATTCGAATAAGATTAACATATTAAGTTTTGTAGTTTACATTTCTTAAATTCAGTTTTCAATATTCTATGAATGTCATGCATCTCAGCGCAGAATGCTACCCGGTTGCCAAAGTCGGCGGACTTGGGGATGTAGTTGGTGCGCTGCCGAAATACCTTTGTGAAGCCGGAATCAATGCCTCTGTGGTATTACCCTATTACGACAGGAAATTCGTGAGGGAAAATACTTTTGATCCTGTATTCAAATCAACAGGGATGTTGGGATCAAAAACTTTTGAATACCATATTCTCAAAGAAAGAAACAGAACACTGGGTTTTGATCTGTATCTGATTCAAATTGCCGGTCTGCTTGATCGCCCGGAAATATATTGCTATCCTGATGAAATAGAGCAGTTTATCTGTTTTCAACTTTCATTTCTGGATTGGATTAGCAAATCTGATATAAAGCCTGATATTATTCATTGTCACGATCATCATACCGGTCTCATTCCTTTTCTGATTTCCCATACCATTACCTACAGCAAGCTGGCATCTATTCCAACGGTATGCACAATACATAACGGACAATATCAGGGTTGGTTTGGCTGGGATAAAATTTCTTACTTACCTGCCTTCGACCTGAATAAAGCAGGTCTTCTTGACTGGGGGAACTGTATTAATTCCCTCGCTGCATCAGTGAAGTGCTGTTGGAAATTTACCACAGTTTCGCCAAGCTACCTGAAAGAACTATCGATCAATTCAAATGGTCTTGAAAAGTTGTTTCAGATGGAAGAAGCAAAAGGCTCCGGAATAATTAATGGAATAGACACTGTGGTTTGGAACCCGGAGACTGATCCAATGATCTACAAAACCTATTCGCCTAAAAGCGCTAATGCAGGAAAGAAAGAAAATAAAAAGCAGCTGTGTAAGGAGTTTGGTCTGAGCAGTACAAAACCATTGGTCGTTTTTATCGGAAGGCTGGTTGGTGAGAAAGGAGCAGACCTGCTTCCGGAAAGTATTGCATCCTGTCTGGATACTTTTAAAGGAAAACTAAATTTTCTTATTTTAGGTTCAGGAGATCCGAAAACTGAAAAGGAATTGAAGGAACTCGCTGTAAAATATAAAAAACAATACGGTGTTTATATCGGATATGATGAAGTGCTCTCGCATCGAATTTATGCTGGTGCTGACTTTTTGATTATGCCATCCAGGGTAGAGCCATGTGGGTTAAACCAACTCTATGCGATGCGATACGGAACCATACCGGTTGTTCATAAAACGGGAGGTTTAAAAGATACAGTGATCGATTTAAAAGAGGCGGGAGGTTACGGGCTCAGTTTTGATGAACTGAGCATAGAAAGCATAAAAACAGTCATTGGCAGGGCCTGTGAGCTTTATGAAGATCCTGAAAAAATGACTTTAATAAGAAAAAAACTAATGTCACTTGATTTTTCATGGGACAAATCGGCAGAAGAGTATATTAACCTTTATAAAAGCTTGAGCAATGATTGATATGAATTCTAAAGTAGTATGTGTTGTCCTGGGTGGGGGACAAGGTTCCCGCTTATATCCTTTGACTGATACCCGCTCAAAACCGGCCGTTCCAATTGCAGGAAAATACCGGTTGGTGGATATTCCAATTTCAAATTGTCTGAATTCAGGGATTGAACGAATTTTTGTATTAACCCAATTTAATTCTGCTTCCTTAAATAAGCATATTAAAAATACCTATCACTTCAGCTTTTTCAGTGAAGCATTTGTAGATATACTCGCTGCCGAACAAACACCGGGCAATAGTACCTGGTTTCAGGGCACTGCTGATGCGGTCAGGCAGAGTCTTGGTCACATTGTACAGCATAATTGTGATTATGTGCTGATTCTGTCAGGAGACCAGTTATATCAGATGGATTTTGGGGAAATGGTCAGAAATCATCAAATGAGCGAAGCAGAGATTAGTATTGCTACGATTCCGGTAAATGGCAAAGATGCAAGTGATTTTGGGATCCTGAAAGCTGATGAAAACAACCTGATTACCTCATTCATTGAAAAACCAAAGAAGGAATTACTGCCTGAATGGAAATCAGATGTTGGAGATGCACTGAAAAAAAAGGGAAAGGAATATCTCGCGTCAATGGGTATTTACCTGTTCAATAAAAAGTTGCTTTTTGATTTACTCGAAAATAATACGAGAACTGATTTCGGCAAGGAAATCATTCCTCAATCTATTGGTGATCATAAAGTACTCAGCTACAAGTTTGAAGGGTATTGGACTGATATTGGTAATATTCACTCCTTCTTCGATGCAAATATTGGATTGACAGACGATATTCCTGAATTTAACCTTTTTGATAAAAGGCCAATATATTCACGGGCCCGGATGCTGCCACCATCAAAAATTTCAGGCACAACACTGGAAAAAACCATAATCGCTGATGGATGTATCATTAATGCGAGCAGAATTGAACGTTCAGTTATTGGAATCAGGACCAGAATCGGCACCGGAACAACAATCGTTAACAGTTATGTAATGGGAGGAGACCGCTATCAAACCCTAAATGAACTCGAAGATGCTGCAGAATCCAAACAACCTGTTATGGGAATTGGCGAAAGATGCTACATTAAGAATGCTATTATTGATAAAAACTGTTTCATTGGTGATGACGTTCGGATTAATGGAGGCAAACATCTGGAAAATGGGGATTTTAACACACATACCATTAAAGACGGTATTGTAGTGGTCAAAAAATTAGCAGTAATTCCAAATGGAACAGTTATCTGAAAAGGGGGAATAAACAGATAATACTATTTTCCGAACAAATTGCCAAGGCCTCCCATCATATCACGGGTAACTGCCTGCATTTCTGTTTGGCTCACATTATCTGCCTGGGATAAGGCCTTATTTACCGCTGCTGCGAGTAATTCTTCCAGTTCTTCATGGTCTGCTGATCGCAAAAACTCAGGGTCAATTGAAACCGCTGATATATGCTTATTGGCTGTTGAAGTAATTCTGATTTTACCACCTTCAACTTCTGCAGAAACAGAAATTAAATCTAATCGCTTCTTTATTTCCTCAGCCTTTTGCTGAGCTTGTAATAATTTATCAAACATAAAGATTGGAATTTAGTTCACCTCCTTAAGAGACCTGATAATATCCGGAGACAAGGGCTTAGAAATAAAACCTTTAACAGTGGGGTATGATTTTGAGCGAAGTACATCTTTTTCATCCACTGAGGAAGAAACAATAAAAACCCGGATAGTTTTTTTGAACTCTTTAATAAGAGTTTCAAAATTCTCGAGAAAATCCCATCCATCAACTACCGGCATATTCAGGTCCAGAAGAATGATATCCGGGAGGGTTTCTACACTTTTTTTGTGGTCCTTTAAAAAATCCAGTGCCTTTTGAGCTTCAGTATAACTGAAATACTCATCGAACAGATTATGCTTTGAAATCATGATCTGAGCTATACGCTGATGAATCGGATCATCATCAATAATAAAAACTCTGCTTTTCAAATCCATATAGGCAAGTTAACCATATTTACAGGCAAATAAAAAACGTTCCTCTGATTTCTTTTAATAATAGTATTTACCCAGAGCGACTCTTGCAACCTAATCCTCATCATCAGAAACTGAGCTTTGTCCGTTTCCAGAATAGGCACTTCTTCTCACAACGGGCATACCAGCAGCCTTGAAAAGTTCATCCAGTTTCAATAAACTCCCGTTTGTAAGGTTGGTTAATAAAATGATCGTAATATCCTTGTTCAACTGTCTTAAATAGATATTCCTGAAACCATGCCACCAGCCGGTATGATATACAACTTTGTTTTTGCCATTCTCAAAGGTACGCCAGCCATAACCATAGTTAAAATGGCCTCTCTGCATCACATTATGAGGAGCATACACCGAATCCATAGTCTCCTGGCTTAATAACTTGGCCTTTCTCATTGCCCTGTCAAATAAATACAGATCATGTATGGTACTATATATTCCTTTATCACCCACGGGTCCGTCAAGAAAGTTTTGCGCTACTGACCGGCGCCAGTTTCGGTCGTGACCAACCACATCTACCGGAATTTTGTCAAACTCGGCCTTGGAATATACTGCGGTATTTTTCATACCAAGCGGTTTAAAAATATTCTCTGCCATAAATTGAGAATATTTTTGGCCGCTAACCTTTTCAATAATAGCAGCCAGAACCATGAAATTGGAATTATTATAATGGAATCTTCTGTTCGGTTTGGAGTATGGATTAGGCTTGTGTTCAGCAATCAGCTTCATAACATCCTGATTCGTAATTCCGGGTCGCTCATTTTTCTTTTGTGCCTTCCAAAGATCATCTACGAAATAAACATAATTCATCATACCCGATTTATGGGTTAAAAGAAGCTCAACCGTAATACTATCGTATGGAAAATCAGGATAAAACTCTTTAACATTTTGGTTAAGCCTTAACTTACCATCCTCAACAAGCATCATGATAGCAGTAGAAGTAAATGGTTTGGAGACTGAGGCAAGTTCAAAAACTGAATTAATCTTCAAACTATCGCGATGAAGATGATCCGCCCAGCCAATAGCCCTTTCATAAATAATCTTCCCGTTCTTTGCTACCAGTACATTCCCATTAAATCCTGATTTCCTGTGAAGATTTGTTACAATTTCATCTATCCGCTTATCTGCCTTTTTGGGGTCATAAAAAAGAACAACACTATCCGGCACATCTTTTTTAAGAATTTTACTCTTTCTTTTTTCTGAAGGATCTGAACTACAGGCCTGTACTAAAACGAAAAGGACAAACAATACTACACTGTTACGGAGATAATTGATCATGAAGCGACTTTGGTATAGATTTAATGTCGAAAATTAGAAAATATTATAAAAAGGCTAATAAAAGAGTTATAAACACCGGGGTATAAATTGTTCAGATTGTTACAATTTAGATCGTAAAATCTAAATTTTTGCCCCTGATTCAAGGTAAAAAAATCTAAATTTGCAGCATAACAAAAAACCTGTTCCAATGACTTACAGAGTAGAACACGATACTATGGGCGAAGTTAAAGTGCCCGCAGATAAATACTGGGGTGCCCAAACTGAGCGTTCAAGAAATAATTTTAAGATTGGTCCCGAAGCTTCAATGCCAAAGGAAATAATTGATGCTTTCGCCTATCTGAAAAAAGCGGCTGCGTATACCAATGCCGACAGCGGTATTTTAGCAACAGAGAAACGCGATCTGATCGCAAAGGTTTGTGATGAAATACTGGAAGGTAAACTCTCTTCAGAATTCCCTTTGGTGATCTGGCAAACAGGCTCCGGTACCCAATCGAACATGAATGTGAATGAGGTTATCGCTAACCGTACCCATGTTCTTCAGGGAAACAAACTCGGCGAAGGTAAGACTTTTATACACCCGAATGATGATGTAAATAAGTCGCAGTCTTCTAATGATACCTATCCAACGGCTATGCATATTGCAGCCTATAAAATGGTTATCGAAACAACCATTCCCGGTGTAGAAAAGCTTCGCGATGCCCTTCAACTAAAGGCTGAGAAATTTAAAGAAGTAGTTAAGATTGGCCGTACTCACCTGATGGATGCTACTCCATTAACTTTAGGTCAGGAATTTTCGGGATATGTATCGCAATTAAATCATGGATTAAAAGCCTTAAGAAATACCTTAGATCATTTGTCAGAACTGGCATTGGGCGGAACTGCGGTTGGTACGGGTATCAATACCCCAAAAGGATATGATGTTAGTGTTGCAGCTTACATAGCCAAATTTACCGGTCTGCCCTTCATCACTGCCGAGAATAAATTTGAAGCATTGGCTGCGCATGATGCAATCGTTGAAACACATGGTGCATTAAAGCAAATTGCTGTTTCACTAATGAAAATTGCAAACGATATCCGCATGCTGGCTTCAGGACCACGTTCAGGCATTGGGGAAATTCATATTCCTGACAATGAGCCCGGTTCTTCTATTATGCCCGGAAAAGTAAACCCAACCCAAAATGAAGCAGTCACTATGGTTGCAGCACAGGTTATGGGGAATGATGTTACCATTAGTATAGGAGGTTCAAACGGACATTATGAACTGAATGTTTTTAAACCGGTAATGGCTGCTAATTTCCTGCAGTCGGCCCGCTTAATCGGTGATGCCTGTGTTTCTTTCACCAATAATTGTGTGGCAGGAATCGAGCCAAATTATGATGGAATCAAGAAACACCTTGAAAACTCTTTGATGCTTGTTACAGCACTAAATCCTCATATTGGTTATGAAAATGCTGCCAAAATTGCAAAAACAGCCCTCAAGGAAAATAAGTCGCTGCGTGAAGCTGCCATTGGTCTGGGTTTACTGACTAATGAACAGTTTGACCAGTGGGTGCGCCCGGAAGATATGATTGGCGGATTAAAATAAATACTGTACCCCTCCTTTGCGCTGGCCGGGGAGGGGTATTTATCAATATAAAATGGTAAAAAACGTCCTTATTATCTTTTTTGCCTTGTTAATGCTGGCTTCAGCCTCCTGCAAATTTAATCCTAATCTGCAGGGCAAAGGCACAGAAAGTATTCAGGGAATCTGGGAAGAGGATAGTGCTGATTACCAGGATGAACTGCTTCAATATTCCAGGCATCAATTTCGCTTTTCCTGTGATTCTGTTTACCTAACGATAAAAACTTTCGCTAAAGTTAATACCTATCCCGACTCCTGTTTTAATAATGGAAGCTGGACTGAATACGCAAAAGGAACCTATCTGAGCAAAGGGGATACCCTGATGCTTACAACAACCTTTACAAAATCAAATTTTAAGCAAAAGATTTCCGGATGTTACCGCGTAGGTCAATATCTCCCGGCATTTATTATCCGAAAAAATACAGGCGATAGTTTATATCTTGAAAGCTTAAAGCAACATACTAATATTAAACTATCCCTAAAACAAAAAACAGTCTGTATTCAGAAACCACTAAACTAAATGTTATGAATTTCAATTCCCTGAATAAAATATTTATGGCCTTTGTGCTGTTCTATCTGCCGGCTCAGGCAATGGCCTGGGGACTGCTTGGTCATAGAGTAATAGGTCAGATCGCAGAGAGCTATCTGAATAAGAAAGCAAGCCGTGAAATAAAACTAATTCTGGGAAATGAGAACCTGGCAATGGCCAGTAACTGGGCAGATTTCATTAAGTCTGAACCTGCTTATAATTACCTCAGCAACTGGCATTATATTAATCTCCCTGCCGGATTGAATGAGGAACAGCTTGATTTTGCATTAAAACGCGATACCGTAACAGATGCCTACACTAAAATTCTATTTCTGAGTAAAGAATTAAAAAACAGGAATCTGGAACCTGATAAGAAGGTAGTGTACCTGCGTTTACTGATACATTTGGTGGGCGATCTCCATCAACCCATGCATACCGGACGTTTTGAAGATCTTGGAGGTAACAGAATCCAGTTAACCTGGTTCGGTCAAAATACTAACCTGCACCGGGTATGGGATTCCGACTTAATTGATTCACAAGAACTTAGCTATACAGAATATTCGCGCTCCATTAATTTCATAGATAAAAATGAATTGCACTCCCTGCAGTCGCAGGATGCAGCCCAATGGGTTAAAGATTCTTACCGCATCAGTGAGAAAATATATGCAAAGGTGAATAATGGTGATAAATTGAGCTACCGCTATATTTATGATCACATCGAAATCGCTAACCAGCAAATGCTTAAAGGGGGCATTCATCTTGCAGCCTTACTGAACAGTATTTTTTCAGTTTAATCTCTGAATTATGAAGATCTTAATGGTATGTCTGGGCAATATCTGCCGTTCTCCATTAGCCCATGGTGTGATGGAACACCTCGCTCATCAAAATGGTTTAAACTGGGAAATTGATTCTGCAGGAACCGGTAACTGGCATATTGGAGCACAACCCGACAGACGTTCAATTGCCGTAGCCAGAAGGCATGGCATTGACATATCCGGTCAAACCTGCCGGCAGTTTGAAGTAGCAGATTTTGAAAGGTTTGACCAGATTCTGGTTATGGATTACAGTAACCTGAACGATGTGAAAGCACTGGCCAGAAATGAAGAAGAACACAAGAAGATCAGCTTATTCCTGAAAGATAAAATTGTTCCGGACCCATATCATGATGATGATCAGTTCGATCTGGTCTATCAAATGATAATGAAACGCTGCAAAGAATTTGTAGAGGAATACACTTCCACTATTTAAGCTTAAGGTCTTTTTATACCTTTACGCCATGGCAATCATCAAACCATCCATCCCCAAAGGAACCCGCGATTTTTCAGCAAGTGAAATGGTGAAACGCAATCATATTTTCAATACCATCAGTGCGGTATTTAAAAAATATGGTTATCAGGAGATTCAGACTCCAACCATGGAAAATCTTAGCACACTTACCGGTAAGTATGGGGATGAAGGGGATAAACTGATCTTTAAAGTTCTGAATTCAGGCGATTTTTTATCCAATGTACCCGCAGATAAGCTTGAGGCCCGCAATTCACAACTCATTACTTCCGAGATAAGTGAAAAAGCCCTGCGTTACGACCTCACCGTACCCTTCGCCCGGTACGTTGTGATGCACCGCAATGAGATCTCATTCCCGTTTAAGCGCTTTCAGATCCAGCCGGTCTGGCGTGCCGACAGGCCACAAAAAGGAAGGTACCGCGAATTTTACCAGTGCGATGCAGATGTGGTGGGTTCAGAAAGCCTCATTAATGAGGCTGAGTTTGTACTGATCTACCAGGAAGCATTAAGCAATCTGGGCCTTAAAGACTTCACCATTAAGATCAATAACCGGAAAATATTATCAGGAATTGCCGAGATTATTGGAAAACCGGAACTAATCGTTGACATGACGGTTGCAATAGATAAACTTGATAAGATCGGTTTTGAGGGTGTGACCAAAGAACTTATTGAGCGGGGTTTTACTGAATCAGATATCGAAAAACTCAAGCCAATAATAAATTTAAGCGGTTCTAATGAAGAGAAATTAAATAGTCTGCGTTCGGTTCTGTCAGCATCCGAAACAGGTTTGAAAGGAATTTCTGAAATTGAGACTATATTCACATACCTGAGTCGGCTCTCAATACCCAATACCTTAACTCTCAACTCTCAACCCGATAGAAATCGGGTCTCAACTCTCAACCCGATAGCTATTGGGTTAGAATTAGACATTACCCTTGCCCGCGGACTCAACTATTATACAGGTGCCATTTTCGAAGTAAAAACCAATGAAGTGGCTATGGGAAGTATCGGTGGTGGCGGTCGTTATGACGACCTGACAGGAATGTTCGGACTCAGTGATCTTACCGGTGTAGGTATCTCATTTGGGGCCGACCGAATCTATGATGTACTCGAAGAATTAAATCTTTTTCCAGAAAGCACATCTGAAAGCACAAAAGTGCTCATCAGCAATTTTGATTCTGCAGCCGAAAGCTATGCACTTCCCCTGCTTCAGCAATTAAGAAACGCCGGGATCAGTGCCGAGATCTACCCATCATCAGCCAAACTGAAAAAACAGATGAGTTATGCTGATGATAAAAACATCCCCTATGTTATTCTGATCGGAAGCGAGGAGATGGAAACCGGGGTACTTAGTCTTAAGAATATGAAAAGTGGAGAGCAGCAAAAGCTTAGTGCTGAGAAAATTATCTCTATTTTATCATAATACTTGCGAATTTATCAATGTGCCGTTAGGCAAAATTCGTCTTCGCCGATAGTTTGTGACTAACGAAATCTACTTTCCGCTCGCCTAGGTGATTTCGTGAGTCAGTGAGATTCGACTTACGAATTTACTTAGGCGTCTTGTACGGTAAATTCGTCAGTCACAGAATACCGGAAGCGACTAACGAAATCAGACTTTCCGCTCGCCTAGGTGATTTCGTGAGTCAGTGAGATTCGACTTACGAATTTACCTGGGCGTCTTGTACGATAAATTCGTCAGTCACAGAATACCGGAAGCGACTAACGAAATCTACTTTCCGCTCGCCTAGGTGATTTCGTGAGTCAGTGAGATTCGACTTACGAATTTACTTAGGCGTCTTGTACGGTAAATTCGTC
>Ga0075152_10002395_pt1 | contig 13287 bp, 11 predicted proteins | sample JI61114C2DNA_FD_70964 | JGI IMG/M metagenome (GOLD analysis project Ga0075152, IMG submission 70964) | Wastewater effluent complex algal communities from Wisconsin, to seasonally profile nutrient transformation and Carbon sequestration -... | ecosystem: Engineered > WWTP > Effluent > Algae...
TCGTTGTAACAACACCTCAATTGGTTGCATTAGCGGATGCAAAGAAAGGTATTGCTATGTTCGGACAGGCGCAACTAAAAGTACCTGTTATTGGGCTGGTAGAAAACATGAGCTACTTTACTCCAGCAGAATTGCCCGATAATAAATACTACATCTTTGGAAAGAATGGGGGTAAAAATTTAGCTGAAGAATTTGATATTTCTTTCCTTGGTCAGATACCAATCGTGCAGAGTATCCGTGAGGGTGGCGACCTTGGCATACCCATCATGGTGAGTGATGATGAAATAACAAAAAAAGCTTTTGCTGATTTTGCCGGCAACGCCGTAAGAGGTATTGCCATGAGAAATGCAAATATGGCGCCTACACAAGTGCAGGAAATACTGGCATAGTGTATAAAGACATTTTAAAAAGTAAACGGCGGGTAAACCCGCCGTTTTGCTTACCAAAACATAACGATTAAAAAACGCTCTTCGATATAATACTGGTTCCTTCCTGTAAGGTTACCACCAATAGTTGCTTTGCGGATGGCAGCTCAATATTGAGGTAACCATTGTTTCCTGTTATCCTGTTCTTAAACATCACCCTGCCTGACATATCCGTTACCTGTAGGTTGGCTTCATTACCACTCAATTGATAATTAACCAGCAGGTTATTACTATTTTTTACCAATTTTAAACCAGGAGGTTTGTTATTATTCCTCAAGGTAATTACATGACTATAACGGAAGCTATTATCGCTGTCAATAAGCTTTAACCGGTAATAGTTAACACCGGATGCTGCAACAGGATCTGAAAAAGAATAATTTGAACTGCCATTCCATTGTACATTTCCTATTGCGGTGAAGTTGCTGCCATCGGTGCTGCGTTCTATAATAAACCTGTCGAAGTTTACCGCATTGCCTGTTAACCACGCCAGTATATTTTTGTTCCCTTCATTTTTACCTTTGAAAGCAATGATATTTACTGGCAATACCACATCATTTATGTTTAGCCTGTATAAGTCATTTAGTTCTTCACTTGGATTATTCCCATCATCCCCAAAAAACAACAAAGAATTATTAAGTATCACAAAGGGCATTGTTTTACCATCCAGGCTGGGCAGGTTTACAGAAGCTGCCAGCACTGTACCTGCTGCTGTACCGTCAGATTTAAACAGTTCTCCTCTATGAACACCATCATCACCATTAAAATAAATGCCTGAACCAGAAATGTAATAGCCATTCAATGTAAGGCCATCGCCAATGTCACCATCCAGGTTAGTAACCATCCTGGTACCTGCCACGCTACCGTCACTGATATAGAGTTCATAGCCGGCGGCAGTTGTAAATGCGCCGAAGAAGAATTTATTTCCCTGGAATAACTGGTTGCCCGGCCCAAAACCATTGGCGTAAGCAGGTAACAGTATCGGGATGGCATCGCCTTCTCCTGGCTCAATATCCATAAATAATTGTGTGCCGGCGGTAGTGCCATCCGTCTGCCATAATTCCATGCCTGCATCGTTGGAATATGCAGCAAAGAAAAGCTTGTTACCAACTTTTATCGCGTTGATGAGAAGAGGTGAACTGCCCCAATCGCCGGGCTGAATATCTTTTAACAATGTTGTTCCAATACCAGTGCCGTCTGACTGCCACAACTCCTGCCCATGCATAAAGTTAGAAGCAGCAAACAGCATCTTTCCGTTGAATTCAATAAAATTATCTGCGGAAGATGACATGGCGCCAGTTGCAATATCCTTCAGCATACTGGTTCCGGCAGGTGTGCCATCACTCAACCAGGGCTCACGGCCATGTGTAAGGTCATCTGCACTAAAGATAAGTTTGTTGTTGTAGGTTCCCAATATAATAGGAGTGGAAGACAATGCAGCAGGCTTAATATCTTTTAATAAAATGGTTCCGGCAGCCGTACCGTCAGTACGCCACAATTCCTCCCCTTCGCCGGGCGTATTACAGACGAAATACAAAAAGTTTCCTGCAAGGGTTGTTTTATACAAACCCCGCAGGTTGCTGCTGCCTGTGCCAGTGTTAATATCCTTTAGCAAAACAGTGCCTGCTGCAGTGCCATCCGATGTCCAGATCTCCCTGCCGTTGGCCTGGGTTTCTGCAGAAAAATAAATACGGTTGTTAAAAACAATAAAGCGGTCATCGGGTGTGGAACTGATGCCGCCGGGATAAATATCTTTTACTAAACGGGTTCCTGCATCCGTTCCATCAGTTGCCCACAATTCGGTACCGCCGGCCATATCGGTGCCTGAAAAATACAATACCCCGTTCAATACGGTTGTTACCGGAATATCAGGAATACGCACTTTGTTGGTAAATGACTGTGTTCCTGCGGCTGTGCCATTGCTAACCCAAAGCAGGTTTGTTTTTTTAGAATAGAAGATGGCTTTGTTGCTGTTGAGCATGCCCATCATTTCAAGGCCTTCGTTATTAGCTAGCTGTGTTGCCTGTGTCATTGCCTGTGCAGCAATTATTACAGCCATCACGGTGGTGAGTAACGTTTTTTTCATGTTATACTTTTTTTAGGCTGTAAAAATGTTGCAAACAGGAATGGAAGACAATCACATGAATATGTATTGCAGGATGAAAAGCAATATCAGCATGATGAATTGTAAAAAAGATGGATGAATTGATGCAGACTTTTCCGTTTTTTACAAAAAGCTGTGTTTATCTTTATCAAATGAAGCAGTTACTGTTCATTACTTTTTATTCCATCACACTTGCAGCCTGCTCGCCAGGAAGAAAAATGACTAATAACAACCCAGCTACAAACAGAACAACTGCGTTTGATAAACAGGGCCACCGTGGCTGCAGAGGAATAATGCCGGAAAACACGATCCCTGCAATGCTGCATGCGCTTGATTTAGGGGTAATAACATTAGAAATGGACATTGTGTTTACAAAAGACAGCGTGGCCATTTTATCGCATGAACCTTTTTTTAACCATGAGATAACAACGGTAATGCCAGGTGAATACTTAGAAAGTTATATCGAGGAAAAAGAAGAGAAGAAATACAACATCTTCAACATGACCCTGAGCGAAACAGAAAAATTTGATGTTGGTTTAAAACCTCACCCACGTTTTCCCCAACAACAAAAGATAGCAATAAAGAAACCCAGCCTGGCTGCTTTGTTTGATGCTGTAAAAATTTATATGCAGACTCAAAACCGGCCTTTCCCCTATTTTAATATTGAAACGAAATCAACACCTCTAACCGATAATATTTTTCATCCTTCTCCGGCAACTTTTGTAGACGGGCTGATGAAAGTGATAAAAGAAAAAAAAATGGAGCAATGGGTGATGATACAATCCTTTGATATAAGAACATTACAGTACCTGCATAAAAATTACCCAACCATTCCTGCAGTATTATTAATTGAAGATTACGATAAAAGAAGCCTGGAAGACCAGTTGCAACAATTGGGCTTTATACCAAATGTTTACAGTCCGCATTATTCTTTAGTCACAAAAGAACTATTGGAAAAATGCCATGCACAAAAAATAAAAGTTATTCCCTGGACGGTGAACGAGAAAGAAAATATAGAGGCGTTGAAGGCAATGGGTGTTGATGGAATCATCAGTGACTATCCCAATCTTTTCTAGTTAAAAATCAGACATCAGGTCAATATTCACCCTGTTCAAATCAAAATACAGGGATCTTGACTTGCTGATATACTCTGTGTATTTATACCGGTGCTTCGTGGTATCCTTCTTTTTTGCAGCGGCATATTCCCTGTTATGCTTTATCCAGTCTGCATATACATACGACATCTTTTTATATGCATATAAAGTATTCAGGTATGCTTTGTGTCTTTTTTCATCGCTAAAGTAATTATCACGGTAGTACTTAATACTTGAGTCAAGAGATTCCTCAAATAATTCGTTTCGGGCTGCCATCCAGTCAATACTATCGGCATCATTCCTGTCGTAGGAAAGCACTGCTTGCCGAAGCCTGTCAATTGTTTGACGCTGCTGGTAAAACTCGTTTGCTTTTGCTCTTTTCTCTCTCTTTTCACAACTGTTTGCTAAACGGACAATGCTGAATGTTAACAGCACAATAGAAATAATAATTGGTAATGGTTTCATTAAACCTGGTTAAAGTCCCAGCCACAGCCGGGCATTTTTATAGAATAGTTTTTCCTGCAGTTCTTTTGATAGATCCATTTCACCGATCAGTTTACCCGGCACCTGTTCACCTAATGGAAAAGGATAATCACTGCCCAGGCAAATTTTATCTTCACCCATGACGTCAATAATATATTTCATCGCCTTGGCATCATGCACCAAACTGTCGATCCAGAATTTACCAATATAATCTCTTGGGTTAATCGCATTGTCAACAGCAACCAAATCCGGGCGAACATTAAAACCGTGCTCTATCCGCCCTATTGTTAATGGAAAACTACCACCGCCATGCGCAAAGGCAACACGCAATTTTGGAAAGGCTTGCAGTACTCCGCCAAATATCATGGAGCAGATAGCCCGGGAAGTTTCAGCCGGCATACCCACCAGCCATGGCAGCCAGTATTGTTGCATCTGCTGTTCTCCCATCATTTCCCAGGGATGCACAAACAAGGCACAACCCAGTTCTTCTGCTCTTTTATAAAAGGGGAAGAATTGTTGATTGGATAAGTTTTTACCATTGATATTGCTGCCAATTTCCAGTCCGGGCATTTTTAATTCGGTAACACAACGTTCCATTTCTGCAATGGCCAGGTCAATATCCTGCAATGGCACTGTGCCAATTCCTATAAACCGTTGTTGATTTTTGGCAACTGTATCTGCAATATGATCATTAAAAAAACGGGCCGTTTCTAACCCATCTTTTGGCTTTGCCCAGTAATTAAACAATACCGGGATGGTGGACAGCACTTGCATTGTTACATCGGTATCATCCATTTCTTTCAAACGCACCGCTGCATCAAAACAATTATCATCCACTTCACGGAACAGTTTATCACCCTTCATCATGCAGGCTTTGCAATTCCTGTGTTCAAGATGAATGAATTCGCCGTAGCCGAACTTTTGTACCCAGTTGGGCATTTTATCCGGCATGATGTGGGTGTGTATATCTATTTTCATTTTTTTAGAAACGTTTCTGGTTTCTAGTTTGGATGTTCCTTGTTTCTCGTTATTGGCTCTTTTAGCTGAATGTTGTTTGCGTTATTGGCCGGGTGTGTGATATAAAAAAACGAGAAACGACTCAACGAATAACAAGAAACCAGAAACATTAAATCATCCTTTTCGAACCGGCGGGCTCATTACGGTGCCGCATTTATTACAAGTACGCTTATGCTCATCTGAATAAAAACCTTCCATCACCGGCGGCAACTGTTTTACGATGTCTGTTATTACTTTGTATTCTTCATACAATTTATTACCGCAGTTTTCACAATACCATAAAAATCCATCTTCTTCTGTGGCTCTTATTTTTTCAATCACCAACCCTACTGTATTAGGCCCACGTTGTGGTGAATGCGGGGTTTTTGGCGGCAGTAAAAACATGTCACCCTCGTTGATCGGAATGTCTTTTTGCACGCCGTCGTCTATTATTTTCAGCACAATATTCCCCTCAACCTGGTAGTACAATTCTTCGCTTTCGTTGTAGTGATAGTCTTTACGGGCATTCGGTCCGCCCACCACCATCACGATAAAATTTTCGGCGTCTTTATAAATGCACTGGTTCCCCACAGGAGGTTTTAGCATATCCCGGTGTTCATCAATCCATTTTTTCAGGTTAAAAGGAGCAGTTACTGGCATAGAAATATTTTTGATTGAGTAATGGTTTGGCAATCGTTTATCAAAATCGAAAATTACAACAATTTGACTAAGTTTGATGCGGATAGGGATTGGATAGGAACAGGGATCATATGATTGTATGAAAGGTATGATTGAAAGTAAGACATAGCAATCATTTCATCTAAACTGATCTGTAATAGGGATTAGTATGATTGTATGAAAGATATGATTAAGAAGAAGTCTGTGAACCAAAAAAATCATATCTGTCATGTCATCTTCAATAATCTGCGATAAAAATTGTTATATGAATTTATCACTACAAGGAAAGACAGCAGTTGTTTGCGGCAGTACACAAGGAATTGGACTGGCATCTGCTATTGAATTATCAAAACTGGCCGCTACCTGTATTCTTGTTGCCAGGAATGAATTGTCTTTACAAGAGGCGTTGACACAATTGAATGTGAGCTACGATCAAAAACATCAATACCTGGTTGCCGATTTTGATAAGCCGGAAAACGTAAAGGAAGTCATCGAAAATTTTGTTGCACAGAACACGGTGCACATATTGATTAATAATTCCGGTGGGCCTGCAGGCGGACCAATTGCGACAGCTGCTGAAGACGATTTCATCAATACTTTTAACCGGCATTTGATCTGCAACCATATTCTCACCAAGGCTGTTATACCTTCCATGAAAGAAGCCGGTTTTGGGAGGATCATCAATATCATTTCCACCTCAGTAAAAATTCCTTTGGCGAATTTAGGAGTATCAAACACCATCCGTGGTGCGGTGGCCAGCTGGAGCAAAACGATGGCCAATGAACTGGGTCAGTTTAATATCACCGTCAACAATGTATTACCCGGTGCCACCAATACGCAACGTTTGCAAAGCATCATTCAAAACAATGCCAGCAAAAAAAACAGTACCATTGATGCCGTGGAAGAAGAAATGAAAAAAGAAATACCGATGAAACGTTTTGCAGACGCAAATGAGATTGCCAATGTAGTGGCGTTTTTGGCATCGCCTGCAGCGTCGTATATCAATGGAGTGAATATCCCGGTTGACGGAGGAAGAACGGGCTCGATGTAGTGATACGTTTAATGTTTAAAGTCTAAAGTTCAAAGTTGGGAGCCCCCCAATTGCAAACCTTACACCTTAAACTTTAAACCTTAAACATTTAAACATGACTTTAGAAATACCATATCATCTCGAAAATTATATCGGCGGTAATTTCATAGGCCCATTGAGTGGTCAATTTTTAGAGGGCATTAATCCTGCCACTGCTGAAATATATTACCAGGTTCCCAACAGCAATGAAAAAGATATTGAGATCGCTGTCAATGCTGCACAAAAAGCATTGCCCGGATGGAGTACTGCATCAACTGAAACAAGGTTCCGGATACTGAATAAAATTGCTGACCTGATCGATGAACATTTAGAAGAACTGGCACTGGCCGAAACTAACGACAACGGCAAGCCGCTTTGGTTGAGCAAACAGGTTGATATCCGGAGAGCATCTGATAATTTCCGTTTTTTTGCAACCGGCATTATGCATTTTGCAAGTGAAAGCCATTCCACCACCGGCCAGGATGCAATCAACTATACCCTTCGTCAGCCAATTGGTGTAGTGGGTTGTATATCACCCTGGAACCTGCCTTTGTATTTGTTTACCTGGAAAATTGCACCGGCATTGGCTGCTGGTAACTGCGTGATAGCAAAACCCAGCGAAGTAACTCCGGTTACATCTTTTTTACTAGGTAGGATCTGTAAGGAAGCAGGTTTGCCGGATGGCGTATTGAATATTGTACACGGGGATGGAGGGAGTTGTGGCGAAGCCATTATCAAACATCCATTAATCAAAGCCATTTCTTTTACAGGAAGTACAAGGGCAGGTGAACGTATCGCTTCTATTGCAGCCCCGATGTTTAAAAAATTATCGCTTGAACTGGGTGGCAAAAATCCGACGATCATTTTTGCGGATTGCGACTGGCCAAAAATGCTAAAAGAAATCTTCCGGTCATCGTTTGGTAACCAGGGCCAGATCTGTTTGTGCGGCAGCAGGATCCTGATCGAGAAAAAGGCGTATGAAGAATTCAAAAAATATTTTACAGAGATAACAAAAAAGCAGCCTGTTGGTGATCCTTTACTTGATCATTCCAAACAGGGAGCCATTGTAAGCAAGGCACATTTTGAAAAAGTAATGAATTGTATTGAGTTGGCAAAACAAGAAGGTGGTTCAGTTGTTTGTGGTGGTAAGGCTGTTAAACTGGAAGGCCGCTGTGCAAACGGATATTTTATCGAACCAACCATTATTGAAGGTCTGGGCCCCAATTGCAAAACCAACCAGGAAGAAATTTTTGGGCCGGTGGTAACGTTGCAGCCTTTTGAAACAGAAGAAGAAGCGCTGCAATTGGCCAATGCAACCCACTATGGTTTGGCTGCTTCTATCTGGACACAGGATATAAGTAAGGCAAATCGTATGGCAGCTAATGTTCAATCAGGGATCATTTGGATCAATTGCTGGTTACTGAGGGATCTGAGAACACCGTTCGGTGGCATGAAAAATAGCGGCGTAGGAAGAGAGGGTGGATGGGAAGCGTTGAAATTTTTTACGGAAATAAAGAACGTTTGTATACAGTATTAATGCAATGTTCCTGGTTACTTGTTTCTCGTTTTTTTGTTTCTCGTTTTTTATAATTTGAGGTGAATTCATTATGGCAACAATAAAAAAATTTACAGAGTTAGAAGTCTGGCAATTGGCAAATGAACTGGAAAAAAAGGTTTATGAGCAATTAAGTGCCGGTACTTTGTCGAAAGACTTTGCATTAAGAGATCAAATCAACAAATCTGTTGGCTCCATTCCAGATAATATTGCTGAAGGTTTTGGAAGAGGAGGGCGAAATGAATTTATACAATTTTTAAGTATTGCAAGGGCATCAGCATCAGAACTGCAGTCACAATTAATACGATGTTTTAACAGGAAGCATTTTTCAGAAGAAAATTATACTGAGCTGTTTGAGCTTTCAGATAAGGTTGGAAATAAGATTGGTGCATTTATTCAATATTTAAACCAATCCGAAAAAAGTGGCCCGAAGTTTCAATACAGACTTACAGCCGCAAACGAGAAACGAGTAACAACCAACGAGAAACAAGAAACGATTCATACTGCTAACGCCGCTAAACCATTAGGATCATATCCACATGCAAGAAAAGTGGGCCACTTATTGTTCCTTTCTGGTATTGGCAGCAGGAATGCAAAAGATAATTCTATCCCAGGCCTGGAATTAGATACCGATGGAAATATTTTGAAGTATGATATCGAAGCTGAAACACATCAATGTTTTGCCAATGTAAAAGCAGTACTGGAAGCCAGCGGAAGCAGCTGGGATAAAATTGTGGATGTGACTGTTTTTCTTACTAATATGAAAAAAGATTTTCCTGCCTACAATAAAATTTATGGGGAGTATTTTAGTGATGTGCAGGCATGCAGGACAACGGTGGAAGTAAAAAGTTTGCCGACACCCATTGCGATTGAGTTGAAAGTGATAGCGGTTATTTGATGATGATTTGAAGAGATGTATGAGGATAGAATTAGTGGAGTAATGAGGTATTACAACTGAATTAAATTTTGATAGAGATTATTTAATGATGATTACAAGGGATAGGTATGATTGATACGATTGGCCAAATAATGAGTTTGGGATTATAGTTGAATTAAAGCTTCATAGAAATTGTTTAATGATGATTACAAGGGATAAGTATGATTATTATGATTGGCGAAATAATGAGTTTGGTATCACTATTGAATAAAGGTGGAAGGGAATTTTTGATGATGATTACAACGGATAGGTATGATTGATATGATTGGCGAAATAATGAGTTTAATAAATAAAAATTGCTTTTAAAATGATTTTTGAGAATACAATTGAATTTGCGAAGCAACTTGATGAACAGGATACATTAAAATCCTTTCGGGAAAAATTCTATATTCCATTCATCAATGGTAAAGATTCTATTTACTTTACCGGTAACTCTCTTGGCCTGCAGCCAAAAACCACGCAGGACTATGTGGTGAATGAACTGGAAGACTGGGCCAACTTTGGTGTGGAAGGACATTTTCATGCAAGAAAACCCTGGTTGAGTTATCATGAAATTTTTGCTGAGCAATTGGCAAAGGTTGTTGGAGCACTACCGGAAGAAGTGGTGGCGATGAACCAATTGACGGTAAATCTCCATTTTTTGATGGTGAGTTTTTACCGGCCAAGCAAACAGCGTTATAAGATCATCTGCGAAGCAAAAGCCTTCCCATCTGACCAGTATGCCATCGAATCACAGATTAAATTTCATGGCTTCACTCCCGCCGATGCGATTATTGAAGTTGCCCCGAGAGCAGGAGAATACAGCCTCCGCACGGAAGACATTCTTTCCGCCATTCAACAACACAGTAATGAAACAGCACTTATTCTATTTGGTGGCGTGAATTATTACAGTGGACAGGTATTGGATATGGAGTCTATTACCAAAGCAGCACATGCCGCCGGTATTACCTGCGGATTTGATCTTGCTCATGCTGTTGGCAATGTTGAACTAAAAATGCATGATTGGGATGTGGACTTTGCCTGCTGGTGCAGTTACAAATATTTAAACAGTGGGCCGGGGGGGGTATCTGGTGTATTCATCAACAAAAGGCATATTGACAATAAAGATATTCCACGTTTTGCAGGCTGGTGGGGACATACAAAAGAAACAAGATTCAAGATGGAAAAGGGATTTGAACCAATTCCCACTGCTGAAGGATGGCAGGTGAGCAATGCACCGGTATTATCAATGGCTGCACATAAAGCATCACTGGATATTTTTGAAGAAGCTGGCTTGAGTAATTTGTTTGCAAAAGGACAGTTACTGAGTGACTACTTATTGTTTATTTTAAACGATATCAATGCAGGCTCAACAGAAAAATTAATAGAAGTGATCACACCCGCCAATGCAAAAGGTTGCCAGGTAAGTATGCTGATGCTGAAAAAAGGAAAAGAAATTTTTGAAGCGTTAAAACAAAATGGTGTATTGGCAGACTGGAGGGAACCGAATGTGATCAGGGTAGCGCCTGTTCCGTTGTATAATACATTTACGGATGTGTTTTTATTTGGTCAGATAATTTCTAAAATGCTGTCAGTATAATATCGTTTCTCTTTTTTTTAATTCAGGCAGTTAAATAAATTGCAGGCCTGGCAAACTTTTGAGCTATTCAAACGAGAAACAAGAAACGAGAAACAGTTTTAAAACGACATGAAAAAAAATACGATTGTAGTCGGCGCAGGTTTAGTTGGTTCATTGCTTTCCATCTATTTATCAAAACGTGGATACAATGTAAAAATATTTGAACGCAGACCCGACATGCGGAAAGAGCAAATGAATGCCGGTCGCTCTATCAATTTGGCATTAAGCGACCGGGGCATCAAAGCACTGGAAGAAGTGGGCATCATGGATGACATTAAAAAAATTTCCATTCCAATGCATGGCCGTTTTTTGCACAATGCAGATGGATCTACCGCCTATCAGCCCTATGGCCAGGAAGGACAGTATATCAATTCTGTTTCGAGAGGAGAGCTGAACAAAAAACTGATGGATCTGGCAGAACAAAATGGTGTTGAGATTTTTTTCGAACATAGCTTTTTGGCTACAGAATCAACTCTTATGCTGGATAACAGGAGAATGGAATACGCAGTGTTTTCAAACAAAAACAACACTAGAAAGATCCCTTACGAAACCGATATCACTTTTGGCGCAGATGGAGCATTTTCAAAAGCCAGATTGAATTATCAATTACAGCATGACCGCTTTCAATACCAGCAATACTATATCGACTTTGGTTATAAGGAACTAACTATTCCAGCAGGCAAAAACGGCGAATTTCTGCTGGAGAAAAATGCGCTGCATATATGGCCCAGGGGAAATTATATGCTGATCGCATTGCCCAATATGGATGGCAGTTTTACCTGCACTTTGTTTTTCCCTTTTGAAGGTGAAATCTCTTTTGAAACTTTAGATACAAAAGAAAAGGTAGCTACCTTTTTCAAAGAAACATTTGCCGATGCATACCCTTTAATGCCCACCTTATCCGAAGATTTCTTTCATAATCCAACTTCATCGCTTGTTACGGTCAAGTGTTTTCCCTGGGTGAGGGAAGATAAATTTGCATTGATTGGTGATGCGGCCCATGCCATCGTTCCGTTCTTTGGGCAGGGCATGAACTGTGGTTTTGAAGATTGCCGCGTGCTGAATGAATTAATCGATAAACACAGTGAAGACTGGAACCTCATCTTAGAAGAATACCAAACATTGAGAAAACCGGATGCAGATGCCATTGCCGAATTGGCCTTAAATAATTTTGTGGAGATGAGGGATAAAGTGGGCGATCCCAGGTTTTTATTGCAGAAAAAAATTGAAGCGGCTTTTAGTAAAAAACATCCCGGTAAGTGGACGCCTGCTTATTCACAGGTAACTTTTAGTCCGCATATAAGATATAGTGAAGCATTAAAGAACAGTATCAGGCAGGAAGCGATCATGCAACAGGTAATGTCAATAAAGGATATTGAAAACAAATGGGATGATGTGTCGGTGGAAGAAAAGATGTTGCAATTGCTGGGTTGAAGAACAGAATATGGCCGAACAAGAACGGACATTATTTTTCAATGTAAACGCTGCCCATACAGCTGATCAAAGAACTTTCGTCTTTTTCCCGAAAAATCGGGACAGGTCAAAATAATAGCCATGTATAAATTCCCCTACTACACTGAACAAGACATGGAAAAAGTAATTGCTTTTATGCAAGCCAATACCTTTGCCATCGTTACCGGTGCCGGAGAAAAATATCCAGTCGCCACTCAAATACCTTTAGAAATAAAAATTGACCAGGATAAAATTTTTCTGCAAGGTCACATCATGCGGAAGACAGATCATCACCTGGCATTTGAGAAGAACAGTAATGTACTGGTGCTGTTTACCGGGCCACATTGTTTTGTAAGTGCCAGCTGGTACACTAACCCCAGTGTTGGTTCCACCTGGAATTATATGACCGTTCATGCCAAAGGAACAATACGCTTTATGACTGAGATGGAAACCCGTGACGCGGTAAAAACGGTGTCTGATAAATTTGAAGGAACGGTATCAGCAGGCGCATTTGACAAACTGCCTCAGGATTATATAGATCACATGATGAAAGCCATCGTGGGTTTTACCATTGAAGTGAAAAGTATTGATAATGTTTTTAAACTAAGCCAGAACCGGGATGAAGCTTCTCAAAAAAATATTATTGAGCAATTGAGGAAAAGAGGTGATGATAATTCGGTAATGATTGCGGACGAAATGAATCGCAGATTAAAGTAATCAGTATAATTTGGATGCGGTATTGAGTCAATCAGTCCAATGATAGCAATCAGTATTCAAACTTCATAACTTTGTGCTCATGACAAGAAAACAACTTACTGAACAAATACAACAGAAAAAATCTTACCTGCTTGTCGGTCTTGATACTGACATCACAAAGAT
>Ga0075152_10002396_pt1 | contig 13287 bp, 14 predicted proteins | sample JI61114C2DNA_FD_70964 | JGI IMG/M metagenome (GOLD analysis project Ga0075152, IMG submission 70964) | Wastewater effluent complex algal communities from Wisconsin, to seasonally profile nutrient transformation and Carbon sequestration -... | ecosystem: Engineered > WWTP > Effluent > Algae...
AACAAAACCGCAACAAGTTCATTTTTTTTCTTGTAAGTGTATAAATAAAAATAATTTAGAAATATCCCATTTATAAAAGCCGCAACCACATAAAGCCAATGATACCAATGGGCCTGCGAAAAAGCAAAAGACATGAGAATGATGATTATTGGCATATTATTAATTCTTGTTTTATCTAATAATCGATAAAGAAATAATTGAAAAATCAGAGTCTCAATTATTGGAGCAAGTACTACCGCTAAAAAAAACATTTCCTTCTCAGACAATTCTTCAAAAATTGCATTTTCAAGCTTAAAGAATCTATGGTTAATGTAAGTGAATACATAACCATTGATAATTTTAAACAGAAGTATCAGAAAAAATAATTGAATAAATTTTTTGTCTTCTAACTTAATCATAGTCCCGTTTTGTTAGCAGACTATATAAAATAGTCTGCTAATTTTCTAATTTTACTTATATACCGATGGATTACCAAAATTTGGATTACCATTTAGTGAATCAGAAAGATCAGATGCAAAACGAAGTGCCCTTGTAGTTGCATAAAAGACATCATATAAAATATTTCCAAGGCCTCCACCGTCAATATTCATCAACTCCTCTGTTGTTAATTCTTGTAGTTTCATAATTATATGTTTTTAAAATTTATTGTTATAAGTCCTATTCCATCCATCAAAGATTCTAGCTTTAACTGCGTCCCAATTCGATGCGAGTTCATAAGCAATTGTTCCCCAGATGGATGCTTTCTGCCAATTACCTCATTCAAAATTGATTGATTCTTTAGAATCAAGTTCAATTACATTTAATGGTTTCAAATCCATATTTTCTTAATTAAAATTGAATATTGATCATTAGAAAATTGCATTTAGTTTTTTAAGATCTATTCAATACATATTTCACCTACTCTTTCCAGGCTTTTCGGTTTCTGCCTTCTGCTGTACAGTATTGATCGCGATAGTCTAAGTAAAACATCTTCAGTGCAAAAAAAATATAGTGAGGTAAAAAAAAATAAATATTAGTTTCTAATAATCAGCAAATTAAAATGAAATTGAAATACTTAATTGCCCACAATCTTCAGGATATTCCCATATCCGGATTGGCAGAAATCTAAAATTTATCCTACTTAACTGTCAATATAATGAGCCGTATATCTTTTATAAGGAATCGCATACATCAGGATGACTGCATTGAAATAATTAATGAATCAGCAAAAGTTCAGGACCTGAGTTCCATGCTATTTAGATACAGAATTACACCCCTCCCTAAAACCTCTTAACATATCTTCCCCATAAAGAAAAACTGTCAAAACAATTAAAATAAGGCTGAAAACCAGATTAATTTAGCAAACTTTTCATAGGTGATTGAGCTTAAGTGCTTGATTAAAAATAAATTATAGATAAAATAAACATATTTCACTATTTGAAAAAATATTTGGCAGATAAATGAGTAAACGGTTATTGAGATTCCATAACCCTTAATCAGAGATGATCCATAAGCCCGGATTTCAAATCATCCATGTGTAAAATACCCGGTATCAAAAATCCTTATTTATACTTCAACTATCCCGGCAATTCTTCCTCAGCAATACTTCTAAAATCTATAGATATCTTCATCTGAAAACTGCGGCTATAATAATAAGTACCCAACTGACGGGAATATACAATTGGTGCCTCCCTCAATTTCAGCTCATCTATTAGTTTATAAACCATCGAAGTAGATAAATTCAGTCTCTGGGCCAACTGACTTGGAGTACCTGTTCGCCGATGCTTGATCAGTTCATGCAGCCGGTTAATACGCTCAATTTGTTCCAGCAGCTTCATTTGGCATCGATTAAACTTCGAAATTCCATGGGCATTTGCTGTGACCATAATTGATAATATTCTCCCTGAAAAGCAATAAGTTCAGTATGCTTTCCCTCTTCCACAACTTTCCCATCTTTTAAAACAATGATCTTTCCGGCCTTTTGAATACTGCTGAGGCGATGGGAAATTACAATTACAGTCTTCTTCTCAGAAAGCAAAAATTCTATTGCATTCTGAACATATTTTTCAGACACCGGGTCGAGGGAAGAACTCGCCTCATCCAAAATGAGGATTTCAGGATCGCGGTAAAGGGCACGTGCTATCGCAATTCTTTGCTTTTGCCCACCCGAAAGACTTGCTCCGTTCTCGCCAATCTGGGTTTGAAATCCATTTGGTAAGTCATCAATAAATTGGGTAATTCCAAGCATTGTGCAAATACCAATAATCTTCTTCATATCAGGCTCATCATCCCCAATTGAAATATTAGTGCTTATATCAGCGGCAAAAAGGTCTATCTTCTGTGGTACTACAGCAATGATCCGGCGCAAGGAATTATTACTGATATATTTTATCTCATAATCACCAATAAAAACATGACCACTATTAACCGGATAAATGTTCTGCAGGATAGACATCAGGGTAGATTTTCCGGACCCGCTCTCCCCCACTATTCCTGTCATCTGCTGATATAGAATCTCCAAATTGATTTTATCAAAAACCATGATTCGCGAACCATAACGGAAGCAAACATCAACGAATCTGATGTTTCCAATATTTGATCTTTCGAGTTCAAACTTATTGTCCTCACTCTCCTGCTCCATATCCATGATTTCAAATAGGCGATCGGAAGCAATGATCGCATCCTGTACAGTTTTATTCATCCCTACAAAAGAAGAAACAGGTCCGGTAAAATAGCCGATCAGGGTATAAAAAGAGAGTAGTTCCCCCGGACTGATTTGCTTATCCAAAACAAATCCAGACCCAAGCCAAAGCAATATTATGGTAAATAAATGGGAAACCAGTTCAGTAGAAGTTCCTGAAAATACAGCGTTAAGGCCTGATTTATAAACAGTTGTAAGGAGTTTCATAAACCTTGTTTCAGTTTTCTGATTCGCATGATCCTCCAGTCCAAATCGTTTGATAGTTCCAACCGCATTCAGGCTTTCTACAAGCTGCGATTCTAAGTCCGCCGCATTCTCCATCAGCTTGCGCTGAACCTTCCTATTGAACTTGTTAGTGATCAGATAAATACCAAAATATAGTGGTATGAGGATCAAAAGAAACAGCGCCAACTTCCAGTAATAGGTAAACATCATCGCAAATGCAAACACCAGCATGAAAAAGTTTACCGCCAGGTTGATGGATACATCGTTTATAAATATGCGGATCTTTACAGCATCACCAATTCTGGAGGTTATTTCACCTACCCTCATGGTATCAAAAAACTGCTGAGGCAATTTTAGAAGATGTTTATAATAGCCCAGAATTAATCTGGCATCAATCATCTGCCCGGTTCGAATAATAAAAACACTCTTAAAGGTGCCAATAAATACCTGCAGCAAGAGAATGAGGAGCATCCCGATACTCATCAGGTTGAGTAAATTCCGGTTTCCGTCAACCAATACAAAATCTACAATCTTCTGAACAAAAATGGACATTGACAATCCCAGGAGGGTATAGATTACCGCACCGAACAAAGCCTGGACAAGAACAGTACGATGAGGTTGTAAAAGTATGTGGAAACGCCTGTAAAGACTTACATTTTTATTCCCCTGAGCAAAATTGTCATCCGGTGCTAATAAAATCAGCACCCCGGTCCACTCCTCTCTGAAATCGTTTAGCTTTTTTACAAGCAATTTCCCATCAGCAGGATCCATGATACTGATTCTTTGCTTATTTATCTTATATATAACCACATAATGATGAAGCTGAGTATTGACAACAACGTGTGCGATGGCCGGAAGTGGTATTTTGAAAAGGCTTTCAAAAGTTCCCTTAGCCCCTTTTGCTTCAAATCCAAGTCGGCCGGCAGCCTCCATCATTCCGGCAATATTGGTCCCTTTTTTATCTGTTCCGGCATGCTGCCGGATTCTCGCAACCGGAACATCAAGATTATAAAACCTCGCAACTGAAGCCAGGCAAGCTGCCCCGCAATCAGACATATCACGCTGTTTTACCCGAATATTCATATTTCAGGGGATGCAACAGAAAGATTTGGATTTAGCCAATCGTCAAGCTTATCATAAAGCAAATCAAACAAAGTACGTTCTGCGACCATAAAGCGGGCAGTAAAGCTCATACCCTTCCTGAGATATCCTTTGTATTCATTCTTAAGCTTCAAATGATTGCTATTCAGTACACAACGCACCTTGAATACCGAAACTCCCTGATCTGACAATATAATATCATCTGAAATATCAATGACTTTGCCCGAAATCAAGCCCCATTGATTGTAATTGAAGGCATCAATCTGAAAGTTTACCGACTGACCTTTTCTGATAAGTCCGATATCGGCTGGCTTAACATAACAGATAGCAATTAATTGAGCATCCGGAGAAATTTCAGCAATCTTTTGGTTTGCAAAGACATAAGAGCCAGCCTGTATGCCCGACAGGTTTTGTACCGAACCATTCACAGGTGCCATAAGGGTAAACAACTTATTCTGTTCTTCAATTTCTGCCTCGCTCGAAAGCAATTCGCTAAGCTCCCTTCGGTAGCCAGCAGCTTCCATTTCCACTTGTGATCTCCATCGGTTTATTAGAAGGGCCTGATCAGATATAGCCCTATCATATTCAAACCTGAGTTTTTCACTTTCTGACAAAGTAATTGCTCCCTTTTCATACAAAGTATTATAACGTCTGAAAATTCGTTCAGTCTGATCTTTATTCAACAGGCGTTCTTCAAATTCCTGACGAAACTGAAGCCAGGATGCTCTGTACTGCTCTGTTAAAAATACCGGCTCATTATCGAATTTATCAAGGTGCTTGACCTGATTGGCCATCCATACTGCATCCTTCAGAAGCTCTTTGAGAAGTACTGCACGCCTGCTTAAAATTTTGCTTTGTTGTCCGGGTAAAGAAGAATCAACGACAAGAACAGTATCCCCTGCTGATATACTTTGGTTGTCCTTTATCCTAAGCTCAACAATCCTTCCACTAATTGATGCAAAAAGCACTGTCCGCTCCAGGGAGGACTGTATTACACCTTTGCTATTAATACTGATCTGAATAGATATGAGAGGCAACAAACTCAAGGTAATAATGATCGCCGATAAGATGACAGCATATATAATCCTGCTGCCTGAACCGGAATTACAATTATTCCCAATGGATATTAAGGGAGTATTATGATCACTCCAGGTTGATACTGACATTTTCAGAAATTTACATTTTAATAGTCCTGGTAATTGTCAAAACATATTTTCAATTACCTGAATAAATGTACTCCTGAAGGCCTCAGACCTGAATTTAATGCGATTTTTTTTAGTAAGCGGTATATCCTGATAAGTTATCGGCAGGCATTTTAAGGAATTTAAAATTTAGCAGCAGTCAGGATATGCAGTAGAGAAATTCTTAAGATAAATTAGCAAACTAATCAATCCTATCGAGCTGATCCAGAAGATCGTCAAGACCATCTTCAGATTTAATAATCAATTTTCTAACCTGCATATAGAAAGAATCCAGACCATCTGTATCCGGCGAATATCCGCCATACTCCAACAAACCAATTTTCGTGTTTAAATGATTAAAGAGTTCAAAGGAAATCGTACCTGCACTTTTTCCGATATAGATTTTAAAGTCACTGATGGAAGTGTAAAATGTATTTCCATCAGCTTCCTCATTCCATTGCAGTTTACCCTCATTAGTCAGTTTTCTAACCTTATTGTAAACAGACAAAGTTTTATTCGCTTCCATAAGATTTGCTTTAAAGAAATTTAAATTTCACCATTTCGCTTTCTTGAAAGCCATTCCAGACTTAATAAAGCAAGTATTATAAAAAACAATAGTTTCAGATCTATGAGCTCACTATACTTTGGATTTTCATAAAATACGGATTTTACCTGCTCATTTTCTCTGATCAATGCAGGTAATTCGTCAAGCTGCGGAGGGAACAGCATCTGACCTCCATTCTGTTTCGCCATAGCAAATAATAACTGATGATTAGCGATACTCTGTTTATATTCAGAATCTTGCCTGCTTATTATTAATTTTCCTTCTGCCAAATGTTTTACATTCCCCAGAGTCGTTCCGGCAGTATAATTATATTCTCCGGCAACTAATTCTCCGGCATCAAGTTGATAGGAATTTAATGTACGTGAAAAAACAAATGAATAGCTTTTACGATTTTTGTTGTTCAGAGAAATATTGACATCCGGAGTATTTACCAGCTCAAATGCGTCATTATATAATTCTGCGTTCAGAATAACATGTTCATTTTCATCAAAAGTATTTTTTGAGGAATAGACCCTGAATTTACGTTTATCATCTGCGCTAAGGAGATATTGTACGGTTTTTGTGATTAACTCGTCTATAGCTTCATGATTGGAATTTTCCTGAAAATCTTCAAGCCTCCAGCGCCAGATTCCCTCCCCCGCAAGAATGCCAATTCTGCGTTGAACATCCTCCCCGAACAATAATAATGGCTTTTCTGTGGGCAATTTTCCAATCTGCTGGTTCATCAACAGACTGGAAGGTCCTTTCAGGCCATAATTGCCAAAAGGTGTTAAAAGCGGGCCGAAATTAATGATCTTTGACCTGCTACCTTCACTGAGTGTAAAGGCATAAAAATCAGTTTTGATTGCTGCAGTAGCTTCCTGCATCATCCCGCTGGAGTTAAGGGTAACCAAGCTTTGCAAGGCCGAAAAAGCAGGAATATTGCTCTGAGCACCCAAAATATACCATACCGGTTTGGAAGCAACTAATTTTAGTAAATCTCTGGCATTATTACTTAATGAAGGTAATTGATGCAAAATAAGCAGACCTGCTTCCTGAATTTCTGCCGGACTAGCGTCCTGTACCATGCGAACCTTGACTGAATAATTTTTATTGATCTCGATGGATTGCCGGATCGCGCTGATATCCGGATGAGGAGCATTGGCAATAATAAGTACATTCTTTCTCCCGTCAATTACATCGACAAAAATAGTTTGCGTATTATTGATCAGGGATAACTCGTTTGAAAGAGCTGTAAGTTTGATTGTGTAGGATTGAACCCCTTTTTTCTCTGCGGGCAAATTCAGTAAAATGGTTTGCCGGAATTCATTGGAATTGATCGATACGGGCTTCGAGATCAGAACACCTGATTCTGAACTGACTGTAAGCATGGAAGTACTCCCTCCCGATTGAAAAGCCTCTATACTTAGCCCGATCTGAAACTGATTACCCAGATAAGCAATATTGTTGTAATTCACGTTAGTGATCAGAAGATCACGCTTTGCTATCGTATCACCAAGTGCAATAGTATAAATTGGTGCTTTGATGTTCTTACTTTCATATTGCGGATTTGATCCCCTGTTATAAATTCCGTCAGTTCCAATAATGACAGCACCAATATTGCGGTTTGAGAACTGATCATCGATTAGTTTAAAAACCGATGAAATATCAGTCAGAGAACCATCATACTTTACATCAAGTCCTTTTTTAATTTCTTCGGCAAAATTGAAAGTACGCAGCTCATAATCAGCCGAGAGGTCTTTCTCAAGCTTTTTGAGCTGATTATTATAATTTAGTCTGTTGAAATCTTTGGTTTTGGAGAGAAGAATTGATGCTGAATTATCCTGCACAAGGATAATAAGAGGTTTCTCAACAGTGCGGTTAATTGTTTTAACAAGAGGTGAAAAAAGTAAAAATGCGATCGAGGCAATTGCAATCGCTCTAAGAGCAAAGAGAAAATATCTTAAGGTTTTCTGAAGATGTCCGGATGGCTTATATAAAAGAAAGGCATATGCGATACCCAATCCCAAACAGGCCAGGAGCCATAAATAGCTTTCTGAAGTAAATTGAATTTGAAATAATAGCGGCATAGCTAATACAAATATGCCTTTTTAAATCTAAGCTTTCAATCTTTCATGCGATATTAATCGATCTCGAAATTAGCGTTGACCACCGCAATTATCTCCTTTCTGATGGAACTGACATCATTCACACCATAATCAGAAATCAGATTTGAATTTTCAGGGGTGATCTGAAGTACTCCCATTCTGGCACTTTTTAATGCTCCCAATTCCCGTCCGGTTGCTTCTGCGATCCGTTCTCCGCGAATCATAGCATCTTTGGCTGCTGCCGCTTGAATTTCAATTTTAATATCTCCGATTTTGGTATAATAATATTCAGGCTGATTGACCTGGAAATTAACTCCCCGTTCAACCAATGAACTGATCTCAATGGACATTGCCTTGATCAATTGAACATCAGAAGCTGAAATATCTATCGTTTGAGAAGCATTATAAGACCTGATTCCTATATTCTGCCCTTGTTGGTTGAAAGAATAATTTGGAAAAGAAGTGATCGTCTGTACATTAACCTTATCCCCAGCAAAGCCTTTAGATTTAAAATACTCCATCAATATTGGTTTTTGAGCCTGAAGTAAACGATAAGCTTCTAAGGCTGTAGGAGCCTCAACACTCAGAGTCCCTCGCAATACCCCCAAATCAGAAACAATAACCTGCTTTGCAGAGCCTGTCACAGTGATCGTCTGGTTCTCACTTTTGATCTTACGCCATGTACCTGAAAATATGAAAGTAGAAACGATCAGTGAAAATCCTAAAATGGCAAATGGAATAATGAAGCGATTGTTTATCATGATATTAATTTAAGAAATTAATTATAAACAAGACAGTCAAAATCCATACCATCTTTAAGATGAAAGCGGAAAGCACAAAGCTAAAAGCAGAAAGATGAAAGGAAAAGTAAATTGATCCCTCAGATCTCGTACCTCAGACATCAGACCTCAGACTTCATACCTCAGACATCAGACCTCAGACTTCATACCTCAGACCTCAACCCAATTGTTATCGGTTCTCCATTCTCAACTCTCCATTCTCAATTCCCTACAGCATTCCCCCATCAACCGGAATCACCTGCCCCGTAATGTAAGAACTCATGTCAGAGCCTAAGAAGACGCATAGATTAGCTACATCTTCAGTTTCTCCGGCACGCTTTAGAGGAATTGCCTGTGCCCAGCCTTCTACTACTTTCGGATCGAGTACCTCGGTCATTTCTGTTCTGATAAAGCCTGGAGCAACTACATTCGAACGGATATTTCTTGAACCCAGTTCTTTGGCTACTGATTTAGAGAATCCGATAATCCCAGCCTTGGAAGCTGCATAATTTGCCTGACCTGCATTTCCCTGTACACCTACAACCGAGCTCATATTGATGAAAACACCCTTTCGGTTCTTCATCATGATTTTTGAAGCTGCCTTGGTAACGTTGAATACAGATTTAAGGTTGACGTTTAGAACTTCATCCCAGTTTTCTTCAGTCATACGCATCAATAATCCATCTTTGGTGATACCTGCGTTATTTACTACAACATCCAGACCTCCAAAATCAGCCACAATATCGTTGATCAATTTCTCAGCTTCATCAAATTTTGAGGCATCAGAACGATATCCTTTAACCTTCGTTCCAAAGCTTTGTAATTCTTTTTCCAAAGCCTCACCCTTCTCAACAGAAGAAAGATAGGTAAATGCTACATCTGCACCATGCTCAGCGAATTTTTCAGCGATCTTACGGCCAATCCCTTTTGATGCTCCGGTAATTAATGCTATTTTTCCTTCAAGTAATTTCATAACAGATTTTAAACTGTGAAATTAGAACTTTTCTTAAAAATAAATACATTTTTAAGAAAAGGACCTTCAAATCATTTTCCAGATTCACGATAAAGGTATCCATGCAGAACTTTGGTCTTTTATTAAGCTAAATCTCCCTCCAAATCCCTCAGGGAAAGCAGGCAGACAGCTTAATAATTTGTAGTAGAAAAACGCATAGTAAACGCGGACTAAACGCGGACTAAACGCATACAAACCCTAGTATTTTTATGCGTTTAGTCCGCGTTTTCTTAGGCTTTAATTTGTACTTATCCGGAAGATGGTAATAAGTTCTCCCGGCACAGTCAGGATTGATGCCTGAGGCTAATTAGCAGAAGAGGAAATCATTGGTCTTATAGGCCCTTACGGGGATGGGAAAGAATACTTTATTATGAGTGATTTCAGCGTGGGATATAAATACAAAAGAAAGAAATCAGCCTTGCTCGGATAGCAAAGAATTTTTCCGGATACAGGAAATTTCCTGTTCAAATTAATCAGGAAATACGTAATGAAGAAAGGTCCTCTGCAGAAACAAATTTCATAGAAAGTGAATTCACACAATGACGGGTGTTTTTCGGGGTTAATTTCTCTCCTGTAAAAACATGCCCTAAGTGACCGCCACAATTATTACATAATATTTCCGTCCGATGCCCATCTCTGTCGGTCAGTTTCTTCACTGCACCCTCAATTTCATCGTCAAAGCTCGGCCAGCCACAATGTGAATCAAATTTATCTTCGGAACGGTATAAAGGGGCATTACACTGTCTGCAACAGTAAATTCCGGTTTTCTTATTTTCCAGATACTCTCCTGTGTAAGGTCTCTCAGTACCTTTATGCAGGATAATATATTCTTCTTCGGGTGTTAATTTATTGTATTCCATTTGATACAAATATAATGAGGCTGCATAAAAGACATCAAACTCCAAAGAGATATGACATGAAGGATACAATTTAAAAATAGATAAGACCTTAATCAGTATTGTCAAGGAAAAATTGAAATTGTAGGAATAATGATTTAATTCTTAACTCATAATTATTCTCTTTTTCTTTTCCTGCAGCAGAAAAGAAACAAAATGCCGCCGCTGCACCTGATGCTATTAAAGTTAGTGCTATGGCTTTGACTGTGCCTACCGCACCAGCTGAGGCGGAAAAAAACGCTAACGGAGATTTCTGCTTAGGCCAAAGCATACGAACAATCCTATCAGTATAGCCAAAAACACTGCATGTTTTAGGTCAGTGTAAATATAAAAAATGATATAATATTAAAGGAGATGATTGCTTTTTATCGGACACTAAAAAACATACTATATAGGATGTAAATGGCTATTTAATCTGAAAATTTGTTTTAACCGGACTACAGTAAGAACTAAATAATCTAATTCTTCGGGATTTGATAACAGATCTCCACTCTCGCTACGCCCATACCATAAAAGCCAAGTTCTTTTGCAGCAGCCTGCGAAACATCAATAATAAAGGCTTTGGTATGAGGACCACGATCATTTACCCGAACTTCAACAGTGCGGCCATTATCGAGATTGGTGACTTTTACAAAAGTTCCGAATGGTAATTTAAGATGGGCGGCAGTCATTTTCTTATTACTAAATACTTCCCCATTGGCAGTCCGCCGGCCATGAAATTTGCTGGCATAATAAGTAGCCTTACCTCTGACTGTATGCAGGCTGTCATTTCGGAATACATCAGTCAGGATGCTATCGGTTTGAATAGAATCCTTCTGTAAATCTGTCTGTTGTGCTGAAATCGAAGCAATTGAAAAAAAGCTGAAGAATATAAAAAATAGTACTTTCATCTGCTTTTTAATTTGGTTAGTGGGTGCAAAGGTCGCCATTTTGAGGCGAAAGAGCAAATTCAACTGCTTATAACCATTCTGAATAAATGTTAAAACATACCTCTATAAATATTCACTGCTTCCCATCGGCATGAAATACACTATAAAAATATTATAGTAAATATTTTTAACATGGCATGTTTTTGAAAGCGAATGACTGGGAAAGGATACCAATTTATTCTTATGAGCAGACAATCGACCGAAGTATTCATACCTGATGAATTAGTGATGAATAAGATCTATTTGATACGTGATCAAAAGATTATGCTGGACAGAGATCTGGCTGAATTGTATGGAGTAAACACTAAAGTCCTCAAACAAGCTGTCAGGCGTAATATTACCCGGTTCCCTAAGGAATTATGTTTGAGATGAACAAGGAAGAATTCGAAATTTGGAGGTCACAATCTGTGACCTCCAAAGAGGACCAGCAGGGGTTACGTTATATGCCATTCTGTTTCACAGAACAAGGAGTTACAATGATATCCTGCATTCTGAACAGCGAAAGGGCTATTCACGTAAATATTCAGATCATCCGGATATTTACCCGTTTCAGGCAAATGCTCAGTGATAATACAGAGATTAGACTGGAAATCGAAAAAATAAAAAACAAACTGAGTAATCACGATAAAAATATAGATATGGTGTTTCAATTTTTGGATGAATTATTGGATGAAAAGGTACAACCTGAATCTCCCAGAAAAGCGATCGGTTACGAAATAAGATCACAGGAGGAAGGTGATCAATAAAAATGATGCGAAGATTCTAAAAAAATATTTCTGCTCTTTGGTGTTTTCCAGAACCATGTATAATTTCTAGCATAAAAAAACCGGCCTCACAGCCGGTTTATATTTTACAAAGTAGTATAGAGTCTTGGTTCTTGGCTCCTGGTTCTTGAATCTTCCTATCCCAATTTCGCCAATTCCTCAGCCATTGCTGCACCGATTTCTGCCGGAGATTCAACAACGCGGATTCCGCATTCTCTCATGATTTTCATTTTGGCAGCTGCAGTATCATCGGCACCGCCAACAATTGCTCCTGCATGACCCATACGGCGTCCCGGAGGCGCTGTTTGTCCGGCGATAAAGCCTACAACCGGTTTAGTACCGTTTTCCTTGATCCAGTATGCTGCTTCAGCTTCCATTCCGCCACCGATCTCACCTATCATTACAATACCTTTGGTCTCAGGATCATTCATCAACAGCATTACTGCCTCCTTAGTTGGTGTACCAATGATTGGATCTCCACCGATACCAATTGCAGTAGTAATTCCCAATCCTGCTTTAACAACCTGATCAACAGCTTCATAGGTTAAGGTTCCTGATTTAGAAACGATACCTACACCACCCTTTTTGAAGATAAATCCTGGCATAATACCAATTTTAGCTTCATCAGCGGTGATAATACCCGGGCAATTCGGACCGATCAGACGACAATCCTTATCTGCAATATATTCTTTAACCAGAATCATATCCTTTGTCGGGATACCTTCGGTAATACAAACAATAACTTTAATTCCTGCCTCGGCAGCTTCCATGATCGCGTCAGCAGCAAAAGCCGGCGGCACAAAAATAATGGATACATCGGCGCCTGTTTTATCAACGGCATCCTTAACAGTATTGAAAACCGGTCGGTCGAGATGACTTTGTCCTCCCTTTCCCGGAGTTACACCACCTACAACCTGTGTTCCATACTCTATCATCTGGGAAGCATGATATGTTCCCTCATTACCTGTAAAGCCCTGAACTATTACTTTTGAATCTTTATTAACCAGTACACTCATTGAATATTTTTTTGTACAGCAAAGCTAAGAGAATCGCTCAGAATGTCAAAAA
>Ga0075152_10002397_pt1 | contig 13285 bp, 7 predicted proteins | sample JI61114C2DNA_FD_70964 | JGI IMG/M metagenome (GOLD analysis project Ga0075152, IMG submission 70964) | Wastewater effluent complex algal communities from Wisconsin, to seasonally profile nutrient transformation and Carbon sequestration -... | ecosystem: Engineered > WWTP > Effluent > Algae...
CCTCACTGGGTACGGCCATCACCAAGGCCCGCTTGGACCTGGTGCGCCAGCAGAAGGGCAAGGCCGCAGGGTTCATCTATGTGGACCTGCCACAAGGCACCCGCGTGGAACTGACGCTGCCGTTCAGTACGGCGGCGTAGGGGCGTGGCATCGGCAGCGCCGATGAAAAGCTAGCGCACCACCACCACCGCGATACCGGTACGATACAAGCCGCCACCCGAACGCCGGTAGTGGAGAGCCACACAAGCCATCAACCCGCGATCCCGCACACAGGTAGTGGTTGTTCATGGTGTGGATGGTGCAGGACGCAAGTTGCGTATCCTGTCGTGCGGTACCCGCACGAACACATACTGATACCTGATATCCAATTGCTTCACATCCAGCGTATCCAACATCGCTTGCGAGAGTCGGATTGGATATAGCGAAGCCGTGGTGGGCTTCCGTATCAGTTCCCTCCATTGCTCCACGCTGATGCCCGTTGGCCGCTGCGCCAACAACAAGGCCTCGGTCAGTGGTGTGATCGGCTTGGGAACAGTTGGCTGTTGCGCGGGCGCACCAAGCGCCAGCAACAGAAAGCTGATGATCAGGAGGCGTGCGTTCATCGGTCTATCAGGATGCGAACCGCGCCGCTGTGGTGGCCCCAACGTACGGTACAGTGGTACAGTCCCGTTGCTTCCTCGTTCAAGGAAAGCGCATGAATGGTACTCCACACCGGCAGCCGTTCCCGCCGCACCAGTTTGCCCGACAGGTCGCGCACCTCCAAAACCCCAGCCTCGCCAACCGCGCGGTAGCTCAGGTTGAATGAACCGGTGCTTGGGTTCGGGTAGGCGCTCACATTCAACGGCGACCCGCGCTCTGGCAAGCCAGCATTTATGCCCAAGCTGTCGCAGATGCTCCCATCCACAGGACCCAAGTGGTAGTTGGGGTGGTTGGGAAGGGAGTTGGCGAAGTACCGCGGCAAGTCAACGCCATGCTGCTCCATGTTGCAGTCGAACCCTGCTGAATCCGGATCATGGATTACGTGTAGGACGAGGGTGGTGTTGTCCGTACTGATATAGATCTTCCCATCCGGTGCGAGTTGGGCGATGTTGAACAACGTCGCAAAAGGCGGGCTTGGCGAATAGGTGCTGTCCCATTCGGCGATATGCACAACAGAAGCACCGATGTCCGATGCATATGCATCAAACTGATACATATCGTACATCGAAGAAACATAGATGAAACGGCCGTTCGGTGAGAAGGCCACCCCCCCGGCCCCGTTGTAATCGTCTATCTGAATGTGGGTCGCGCTGGAGAACAGGCCGGTGCAACGGTCAAAGTCGAAAACATCGAGGTCCTGCTCACCCCAATAGTACGCGTACTTGCTCCCATCTGGTGAGAAGCATGCTTGACCATTGTCCGCAGGCCGAACTGTGCCAATGGCTTGGGTTCCGTCCAAGTTGACTCCGTCCGGAGTGATGATGAACCTGTAGTACATGTCAGTGTTCAGCTTGTGGCAGAAGGCCCACCAATCGCGCCCGTTGGCGTGACGGACTGCGGTCAAGTACCCAAGGTTTAGGTCATCACTCAGTATTACCTGGTTCTTGGACACAACGCCGCCAAGGCCGCCATCGAGGCTCATGTCAACTGTCGTCAAGTACAACTGTTCCGCATTGATCACTATCCCATCATCCACGGTCATGTGCAGGATGTAGTACTTATCCGGTGAATATGGCTTAGGTATTATGAGAACACCTTGGACGATATAGAGACCCCCCGGATAAAGATCCGTGTATGCCCCCGGGTTCAATCCACTGCCGTTGAGCATGGTGTCACCTAGTGAATTGGCCACGAAAGTGCCATTGGTGCTCAAAAGCAAAGCTCCACTTGCATCCGACATGTTCGCCGTGGTTCTACGATAGTCAATGGCTCGTGAAAGCATCGAAATTTCCACGACCCCACTTCCAAAATTGAGGTCCACTCCACCGAAAGGAGGTGGTCCATCACTGGCGAAACCACCGAGGAACAAATTGTTCAGGCCCTGTTGTGCGACTGCTTGATGCACCGGAATGAACCCGCGCATCAAGCAGAAGCACATCCATATTCGGAGAGTAAAGCGCAGCATGACGGCTCAGCAGACCTCAGCGAACGATGGTCAGCTTTCCATCACCCAGCACGCCCAACGAACCATATACCCGGTAATGGTACATGGCAGGGGCCAACCGGGCTGTGCTGAAGTCGACACGCGGTGATCCGATCGGCACCGCCCATCGCATCACCTCCGTACCGATCGCATCGTACACCACGAACGCGCCTGCGGCTTCGAGCGCTTGATCCAGGACAAGGGTCGCCTGGTCGCCAGCGGGGTTCGGGATCACTTTGCTTGCCGTCGCCTTCTGCTGGGCCATGCTCTTCACGATGATACCGTGCTGCAAGCAGAGCAGTTGGTCATCGAAATCGTACGCATCGTCGATGAGCCAATACAGCGAACGCGCCTTGAACACCGCGTTGCCGCCTACCATGGGACACTGGTTGGCGATGTCGAAGAGTTCAGAGGCCTGCGCTGATGTGAATCCGTCCACGTCCTTGCTCACCGTGTTCAAGTACACCTCGTTCACGGACTTTTCATTCGTTTCGATCAACTCGCTGGTGTTGACGTTCGCGTTGTTGTTACGCACGCCTTCCGCAGTAAGCACCTTGGCGCTGCTCGCGAGTTGCAAAGCCGAACCGTTCCAAGCTGTGAGGCTATTGATCGTTTGCCGATATCCGCCCAGGCTTGCGAGAATGGCCTGGCGTTGTGCGGTCGTAAGCGCTTCATCGCCCAATTGCGCCATGCCGGTCTTAACCAACAGCATCAAACTCTCGACCTGGATGCGATTTACTTGCAGCTGGGTGGAAACGCTGTTGTCCAAGTTGTACAGTGCCAACTGATCGTCGCCGATAGCCTTGAAGGCGGCGGTGGTACTGCCCTGCAGATCGGCGTAGAAAGCGGCCAGGTCGGTATCGGCATCCAGGAGCTCGGGCGCATCGTCCAACTTCTTGTAGAGATCACCGGCCAGCAGCCACTTGGTCTCGTCCGTGTAGGGGTTGTTCTCCAGTTCGTCGTTGGCGATCTTCTCGTCCAGCTCCCTTAAGCAATCCTTGCAGCGCTCCTCCCCGAACTGGCTGCAATAGTGCACTCCATGGTGATCAGCGCAATTGTAGTTGACCCCATAGTCAATATCGAACCAATTGGAAGGCGCCCATGTGGGTGGAACTGCTCCTACTGTGATCGGATTGTACCAGAAACGATATGCCGCTGCTTGCACGGGTAAAACTTCATACCATGCACCTATTGTTGGAGCGGTCGCCCCTGGATCCCAGAGGTTCCCCTTCAGCAACTGCGCATCAATGATCGCCGTGGCATCCAGGTGAAGCGGCCAGCGGTGGTCGTGGAACTGGTTGCCGCGCACGTCGGTATCGTAGGCCACGCCGTTGAAGAGGATGCCGTTGGCGGTCTGGTCCATTTCGTTGCAGCTGATCAGCGGAGCACTGCCCATGATGTTGCGGATGGCGGCTTGGGCGTCAATGGGGTAGGTATTGTCTGCGCTACTTATGGTATTGCAGCTCACCTCCGGTCGGCGGCAACCGCTGGTCCAGATACCTGTGCGGTTGAAGGCGTTGCTGGTCATGCCCAGATCGTTCTCCGCCACCACCCAGTCATCTGCGGCGAAGAGCCCGATCCCGTGGCGCGAATTGGACTGTGGCAGGAAGTGGATGATGTTCTGCTGGATCACCGAACTGTTGTTGGCCAGGTTCCCTTCGGACACATAGATGCCATAGTAGCCCCTACCGCCCGGTGACAGGTCATCGCCGAAGGTGATCTCATTGCCCTGCACCAGGAGGCGGTCAGCACCATCGTTGAAGCGGAGGTCGATGCCGTTGAAGAGGGTATGCGCCATGTTGTTCAGGATGTCCACCGTCCGGTAGCCGCTGCGCTCCACGCGGTAGGCGGTGCCCATGTTCAGCATCTGGTTGTCCGTGCTCTGCACGTTCATGTAGTTGGTGTACACGCCCCAGCGGCAATCCACGAAGCTGGGCATGCCAGACGCGCCATAGCCAGCCTGCTTCAAGTAGTTGTATTGGCCCCTGCCATCGGCAAATATGCCAGCCCCATTACCGGGGTAGTCATAAGCCGCATCGGGCTGGATGTTCATGCAGCGGAGATCCGTTACAGTGACATCGCTCTTCTGCGCAACGATGCCGTTGCTCAGGCTGTGGATTATGTTGTTACAAGCGCTGAGGTCCAGCGTGGTGCTATGCACATCGAACGCGGCAAAGCCTTGTGCACCTATCGCCGTGGCCTGCGCCGCGTATGGCAAGGGCATGGTTCCAGCGCTGTAGAAGGTGCTGTTGGTCACCCAGCAGGCTACATTGTTGTAGGGCAGCCCCATATCCGGCACGCCAACGCCCACGCGGTTGTTGTGGAACTGCGTGTTGTCTACATATATCGCTGAACCATCAAATGCCCTGATGGTGCTTTCGGCATCATCCAGGTACGAATCGCGGATGCGGATCATCGAACCGCTCTCGGCCGTGAAAGCCTTCCACATCACGCCGTCACACGCGGTGAAGGAGGCGTTGTTGATGTCCAAGCTGCGCCCGCTCTGCACAATGATCTCCGCGCCTGGTTCCATGTACACCTGGCAGTTCTGGAAAAGCATGTCGACATCCACAATGAGTTCGCCTTGAATGGCCACGGTGCCTGAGCCGACGGAACCCACTACGCTTGCCAATGAACCGTCCGGAATGATCATGGCCGCCGCGCAGCACTCATAGATGGTGATGGTCTGCTCGCTGGTGCTGTAGGCCCCGTCCAGCAACACCGTGTGCGTGATGATGTACGTGCCCGGACCTGAAGGCGGCAGGGTCAGCGGCGGGGTCTGGTTCACAGTGAACGGGGAGAAATAGTCGTAGGTCCAATCGGGTGCGCCGTTGGTGGGGGTGGTGCGGTTGTCGCCCCAGGTCCATACATGTACAGCGTTGGAGGCGTCCTCGTTCCCATGGACCGTGACCGCGCCGCCGCAGTTCGGCACTACCACGGTGAAGGATGCATCCACTGTGGGCGCGCTGGGGCAATCCTCCAGGAAGATGAACCAGGCCTGCGTCCAAAAGTCGAGGATGCCCAAGCTGGAGTTGATGGTGACGAGGTTCACATCGCCACCGGGGCTGATGACGTGGTTGGGGAAAATGTTCTGATCGACCGGCGGCGGGGCGTTGATGGTGAAGGTCATGCACAAGAAGGACCACGGCGGGGCCACATTCACAGCTGTTTGGAATTGGACGTGGATGGTCGCGATGTTGTTCTGCGCATCATACGGTGCCCACGAAATGGTGGAGTTGGCATCTAGCGGAGCGGCCGACGAGCTGGGGCTGATGGGGCCGACCGTATTGGCCGCCGGGTTCCCCGGCAAGCTCAACCAGGATGGATACACTAGCTGATAATCGATGGTGGTCACCAGGTCCAGTTCGGTATGCACCAGCAGGCACATCTCCACTTCGTCGCCGACCCCGCAACCGCCGTTTCCTGAGACGGACATCGGGCAGCCCACGAGAATGTCCACGCAATCGCTCGCCGTGTATTCCTGCCCGCCAGCCGTGAGCGTTACGGTATTGGTGTGCGTTGCCGCACCACCCGGCTCATCACAATCGCCGATCTCCGTGTAGTAGCCGGTGATGAAGAAGTCCGTGCAACCGGGGGGCAAGGTTATCGGCCCGCTGAACGGGTTGCTGCCCGTCATCACGAAGGTCGTGGGAAGCGCATCGCTCACGTTCACCGCGGCCGGCGAACCCGTGTTGTTGCAGATGGTGATGGTGAAGTTGACCGTGGACCAGGCGTAGGTTTGACTGATGGAGGCGGTTTTGGTGATGGTGAAGACGTCGCAATCGCTGTCGTCCACGGTAATGGTGATGTCGTCCGTGCCCACACAGCCGTTGGCATCGACGGCAACCAAGGTGTAATCGTAAGTGCCCAGGGTAGAAGCGCTGAAGACCGGCGCGCAGGGGTCGGTCATGGTCAGGTTGGTGATCGGGGTCCAATCGCATACAACGGCACCGTTGGTTTCGCCCAGGGTCGTTGGGATATTGGGGCAGACGGTGACATCCTGTCCGAGATCAGGCTGGAACGTTACCGGATCCATGTTGATCGAAGCGGAATTCCAGCAGTGCGAAACGGGGTCGGTCACGGTAAGGGTAAGAGTTCCGGGCCCTGACCATGTTGCTTCCACGGTCGTTCCATCTGTCGGACCATTGAAACTACCAGCACCCGTCAAGGTCCATTCATGGTCAAGCCCGAACGTATTGTTGGCAGAGAATGTCGTCAATACACCGGCACAAACCGTGGTGGGCTGAATGTCAGGTTCCGCGGGAGGTGTGAGCTCGATATTTTCGGTCACCGACTCATCGCCAGCGGTCAGCGTTACACAATACGTTCCGGGACCAGGAAAGACGAACTCGATGAGCGGTTCGGTTCCATCGATCGACCCGTTGCAGTAAACATCCCAGGAGATGGGTGTGCCGCAACCTGTCATCCAAAGTTTCACGTTCTCACAGTCGTCGCTGCACCAACTGATGCCGAGCGGCTGTTCTGTTGGCATTGCGTCGATCATGTTCGGCAGGCCGAACCGGCAGATCTCGTTGACCCCCCCAGGCACTTCGATCGTTACGCCCTGCCAATTGAAGCCAAATGCGTTCGAATAGCTGTTCCACACTTCGGGATAGTTGATCACAGAGACGAAATCCGTTGCCGTGTTCGACATGTAGATCTTGTCGTCTGGTCCAAGTTGCAGGCTCGTGATACTCGGTGAGTTGGGGAACGGAGTGAAATTCCTGGGGATATCCGGCGTGCATGGCTGGAAATTCCGGAAATCATGTTGCCAGATCCCCGCGAGGGTCGTGGTGTACAATAGGCCCCCCGAACGGCTAAAAGCAACGCCATAGCCCACCGATGAACCCGGAAGGTCCATGATGAACGCAAACTCCCCGGTTGCGCGGTCGAACGAATAAATCTGGCAAACCGCCCCAGCCAAATGGGTGACCGCAGCGAGCGTGCCTGCGTGGTTGAACTCTATGGTCCCGATACCGTCGAACACGCCGGTGCCCACCGTGAAGTCAGATGGACTCGTGACGGCAGGTGTCACCACCACACCGCCAGCGGTCAGGTGATAGCTCAAGAACTGATCAGCGCCTCCATTAACAGGATCGTAGTCATGGGTTACGATCCAGAATCCGTCGCCATCGCAAGCTGGCACAGCGCTGAGATGTTCTGTGGTCACAGGCTCGGAGCCACCAACGGAAGCACTGGCCGTAGCGATGTTTCCGGGCCACCCACCAAATGGCTGCGTGATATCCACGATGCCAAAGTGGAGCGGTGCCATGGTTCCCGGCGCATTCACTTCTCCGGTCGAGAACAAGTAATGCCGATCGGTGCTGGTGGGATCCGGGACCAACAATGCACCTTGCGATGAGCTTCCGGAGTTCACACCCTGGCCTAAACCGGGCGCAAGCGTGACATGTCCAGAATTGTAGGCTAGAGCATTGGAGGTGTAGAAGCGCATGATACCAGTTACCGGGTCACACGTTGAAGCACACCCTTCATCCGCATTCATAGCGGAGACAGCAATAGCCGTTGGGATCCCCGGCACGAAATCAAGGGCACAGTTCGTTCCAAAGTACCACTGCGCCTGGTCCATTAGAATGTTCCCACAATCACTCACATACACCGTCATGCTGAACGGCGCTGATGTGCCGATCGGGGTAGTGACGCTATTTGCTACCGTGAGGGTGATTGTCCATGGACCCGCTTGCGGAAAGGATATGATTCCCGACATCGGAGTCATCGGTGTTCCCGGGTTGTTGTAGTCCACCGGCGGCAGCGTGCCAAAATCCGGATTGGTGAACGTGAAGTAGTATTCATCCACGGGCAGAACACCGTCGAAATGGGCCGTTGCGGCGCCGGTGCAGAACTGCGTGCCGTTCGATGTGAAATTCGCCAATAGCTCCGGGTCGTAACATCCATCAGGACCCGAGATCCCGGTCAAGAGGTGATTGGCCGGGTCTGCCAAACCGCTCCTGAAGGTGAGCAATGTGGCGTGCATCCGCTCGATCTGATCCTCAGTGAACGTGTTCTGGCATTCCTCCCAGGCATAGTCCATGTAGTTCTCAAGCTGTTCAGCTCCTGCGCCACAAGAATTGGGCGTCAGATCGTTACAACCACCGGTGTTGGCCCCAGCCACTGGCGGCGTATCGCAGCAGTGGTCGCCATTATCTATGCAACCGGGCGCGACGGCATCGCAGGAGCCCTCATTGAAGGTGTGGTACAGATCGAGATAGTGCCCTACCTCGTGTACGAGGTAATAGCCCAACAAGTGGTGGGGTATGGTCCCGCCTGCGATAACAGGATACTCGATCACCACGCCGTCGAGGGGTGCAGTGCTCCCCGGGAACGTACCATATCCACTGACGTACAACGGGCCATCAATTACGGCACAAACGATCCAGATATTCAGATACCTGTCCGGGGGGAACTGTACGACAGTCGCCAATTGGGTCATGGCGGCGGTAGACCCGTCATGAATGGTCGCAGAGGGATTGTTCCAACGGGTTATACCCGGCGTCGGGCTGTTATAGGTCGCCAACCAATCTTCGCTCGGATCCGGTGTGTTCTGGGCAAGACAGAATTCAATGCAGGGGTTTGCGCCCTGCGTATTGGGGTTGGGCCCGTTGAATTCGTTGTTCAATACAGCAAGCTGACCGTTCACCGCATCGATCAGGCGCGCATCCGGGACATTGCTCCCCGGGAAATTCACTTCGTCATGAACCACGTGGAACACCACACTTATCCTATATGACTGAGTGCAAACACCACCTCCGCCACGATAGCCGGCAACAACCGGGATCATTTCCTGGATCCGTTGCTCTCGTTGTTCCCGATACAGAACATCCAAGGGCGAGGTCCTGTACAGCTCCTCCATATCAGAGACCGTCTGACAAGGTTGTACCGTTTGGGACGACAGGTTCAGTGCGATCGTAAGAGTCGCAATGGTCACGAACAACGGTTTCATGGCAGGTGGTTGTTGGGAGTATGGTGAATTTTCGGGTGGCCATCGGGTGCCTGGCGCACAGCGTTCTATGGTTCTTTCAGAAACCGCTGGGCTATCCTGGTTCCTTCGTACTCCATCAGAACGGCGTAGACGCCAGGGGGCAGATCGCCCACATATAGCTGCTGGGCGCTACTGGAAGGTGTTACACCAACACGCTTGCAGCTGCGACCGTTCCCGTCCACGATTGTTATTTGCCGAACACACCCGGGACAACCGAGTGCGATATACAGCACCTCATCTGCCGGGTTCGGCCAAAGGAACCGGTCGGGTGTCTGTTTTACTGGTCCTGTAATGGCAGTACCCGCATCAATTTGGAACGTTGCCGCATTGGTCACTACCGCCTCATTGAAGTCGAAATAGATGTAGGCCCTGTTCCAGACACCCTCCCCGGGCAACAAAGTGCTCACCGGTCGGACTGTGAACACCACGAAACCGTGACTTTCCGGCTCGTTGGCGTTACTGTCGGGGAGCATGATGCCATCGAACAGGAACTCCAGCACCTCATCTCTGTAGTTGGTGTGGCAGGGATGGCTGCTGGCGATGAACTGGAAGGAGGAGGGATCCACCCCGGGGGGTAAGGCATCGGTGATGCGCACGTTCTGCGCCGAAGCGGTCCCTGTGTTCTGGAAGCGGATCATGTATTCCAGCGATCGGCCGCTGGCGACCTCTTCCGGGGTAAGCACCTGCGGCCATACCTGAATGTCGTTCGGGTCCCATGAACTCGTTACCACACTCTGTGTAGTGAGCTGGTCATTTGCTGGCACGGCGTCGGGCGGGTCCATGGTCACTTGAGCTGAAGACTGGAAGCTCGTTCCCATCGGCGTGCTCGGCAGCGTGTAGAGGATCATCTCCCGGCGAACGGCTTCGCCGGGTGCCAATGAAGGTATGTCCCATGTTACTGTGTTGCCGGACATGGTCCCCCCATCAAGGCTGGCGACAAACGTGAAGAGCGGGTCATAGGTCAAGCTGAGGGTTCCTGTGGCCGAGAATATGGTCCCCTCGTTCAGGATGCCCGCCCCAAGGTTGCTGTGGAATCCGGGGAAGGCCATCATACCGGTTCCAGAGATCGCAAGGTCCGCCTGCATGGAAAGGGCGTTCATGGCCAAGGCATTTCCACTACTGATGATGCCCTGCCCGGTAACATCAACGACCGGAGGTGCTTGGGCGAGCACCTCGAAACTGCCGGGTTGGGCTGTGAGCGTAAATACTCCGGAGGGTACCACGATGTGGAAATCCCCTTGCGCGTCGCTCGATGTGAACCGGTTTTCGGGTCCCACCTGGACGGTCCTTCCGGGCAATGGCATATCCGCTCCGTTGAACACGCCATCCTGATCGATGTCAAGGAAAACTTGGCCGCTGATCATGTTCGCCACGCCCTTACAGCGGCATGAGGGTGTTATAAAATCACCTGTGGTAGCGGGGTTACCATCGTCACAGGGTGCGCCCGTCGGCAGATCACAGGTCCCCCTGCATTCGCAGTCGGGCCAATAGCTGTCCCCACTGGTGTAGGGCCGCAGATCATCGCAAGCCTCGCCGATGACAACACAGGATCCTATGCAGCCGCATGGCGTCTCTACATCGTTGATCGTGAACGGGCTCATATCATCACACGGGTCACCTTCGACGGCCGGACACTGCCCAAGGCAATAGCATCCAGGGTACCAGAGGTCATCACTGGTTAGTGGATTGCCGTCATCACACGGCGTCCCCGGTAGCACGCCCCCACCATCCACCCCCAAACAATCGATCTGAGCCTGCGACGGCAGCACCAGAGCAAGGAGCCCTAGGACCATCCCGGCACGTGCCCAAATGTGTATAGCTGTTTTCATCTTCTCAGGTAAGAAAGGGCAGAGGGAAGAGCGTGGTTCTCCGTTGACCCAACACGTCAACAACGCTGCGCACCTCAACGGCACTGCTTTCGCAAGCCGCGAATAGGCTGTTGTTCCGTGTCGGTTCCATTCTTGTTGCTTCCAAGACCGATACCCCACATGCGCGTTGTGTGCTCCACTTCTCCGATGGTGAAGCTATCCGCCTTCGCGACAAGTGCAAGACTTTGCCTCGGAAAATAATGTGGGGGATACACCTCGTGGTGCGCCATTATATAAAGGCCAAGGCCGTGCAGCGCCATCTTATTATCGCTTTCCACACAAGGGCCCCGAGGCGCTTCGTGGCACGCTGCCCCCTACATCCAACGCTCGGCTGTGCGCTGCGAAGAGGATTCCGGCGTTCGCGTGATGGGTCTGGGAGCACGTTATCCCCGGTACGGGCCAGCTGCTCAGGTACCTGCCGCATACCCCTTGTGCGCTATCAACAAGGCCTGTGCATAAACCAGGTGTAAAACCGGGTTACCGGTAACCGTTTGCTCCGTTCTACTTGCGGTGAACCCGCATTCGAGCCTCTGGCCACCGCCGAGCAACAGCATGACCGCCAACATCAATACCCCACCGTTTGGCCCAGCCCATTGACCCGAACGTGCTGCGGGTGGGGATCGTGCATGCGTACCCCATGGTGCGTTTGGGGCTGCGCACGGCCTTGGAGAAGACCGGCCGCATGGCCGTGGTGGCGGAGGCGGGGAAAGGGGCCTTGCTGGAAAACGTCTTTCCCGCAGCCTTGGGTGTGCAGGTGGTCCTGGTGGAGGTGAAGAGCCCGTTCAAGGAAGTACGGCAGTGGATCCGCTGGTTGAAGCACGAACGGCACATACCCGTACTCACGTACGGAGAACTGACGGAACGGGTGGCGGATGAACTGGCGGACCTGGACGTGAACGGCCTGCTGCCCGCGGATGTGGACGAGGCGGAACTGCACAAGGCCTGTACGGTGGCCAGTGCGGAGGGCTACCATGCCAACCCGTGGTTGCGCGGCCGTATGGGCAAAAAGAAGCGCCGGCCCAGTGCCAAGCGGGCGGGCGGCGAGCCCACGGACCGGCAGCTGGAAGCCCTGAAGCACTTCGCGGCCGGGCTTACCTTGGAGGAGACGGGGGTGAACATGGGCATCAAGCGCCGTGGGGTGGAATCGCTGCGCGATGCGCTCTTCGATCGCTTCGGTGTACGCAAGATCTCCGGGCTGCTGAACGAAGCCGCCAAGCGGCGGCTTTTGTGAGCGGCCAGCGGTACCATTATATATATGTACGAGCCATGCTTGCGGCAGGCAGGCGCGCGACGTGCATGCGGCCGGTTGCCATGGGCCCACGTATCGGCTGAGCCCTCCGCGCGCTTCAACGCCCCACCCGACCCGTTCGCTACAGGTGCCCGCGACCGGGCTGCACGTGCCCCTACCCCGCGCACAGGTACCCGTGCGCTGCCCAGGGGTGCGTGATCCGTGCGCACAGGTACCGGTGCTCCATTCACAGGCCCGTGTGGGTTGGCTGCGGGCACCTGTGCCACGCCCACAGGTACGTGTGCTCCGTTCATAGGCATGTGTAGGCGGGCTGCACGCACCTGTGCCGGTCGCACACGCACGCGTGCTGCGCACACAGGCACGTATGGGCTGGCTGCACGGACCTGTGCCGGGCGCACAGGCACGTGTGCTCTGTTCATGGGTACGTCTGCACGCGGCAGAGGTCCGTGTGCGCGGTCTACAGGCACGTGAGCGCCGCGCACAGGTACCTCTGCGCGGCGCTCACGTGCCTGCCGCCAAAGCACAGGGTGGCCTGGAAGCCCGGTACACACGGTATCAAGCAGTAAAAACGTACCCCTTCCAAAAGCCTTGATACACGGGCATTCCAAGGGGTGGGTACCGTCAAATGACGGTGCCCTACCCACCGTCATTTGACGGTACTCCGCGCAGCCGTTCGCAACGCCGGGCCTTGTGCGCGCATATAAAGGCAAAACTCAAAAACGGGCGGAAGCCCAAAGGACAATGAAAAAGGTTTATTACATAGTACGGCCCGGGGTGCAAGGCATCTCCCCGTACGCGATCCTGGTGAAATCCAGGAACACGGTAACGAAGATGACGGCCAACCCGGACTTCGTGAATGTTGTACCCAAGTTGGCGGAGGTGACCACCGCGAACGACAACTTGGCCGCCGCCATCGCCGCCTTCGGCCTGAACCCCGGCCCGCGTGAGCGTTCCGAACGGGCGCAGGCCTTCGATGTGGTGAAGGGGATGTACCTGGACCTGTGCGCGTTCGTGCAGGCCGCGAGCAACGGTTCTTTGCCCATCATCCA
>Ga0075152_10002401_pt1 | contig 13281 bp, 19 predicted proteins | sample JI61114C2DNA_FD_70964 | JGI IMG/M metagenome (GOLD analysis project Ga0075152, IMG submission 70964) | Wastewater effluent complex algal communities from Wisconsin, to seasonally profile nutrient transformation and Carbon sequestration -... | ecosystem: Engineered > WWTP > Effluent > Algae...
AGAAACCCGCAGCTATCAATAGTACAGTCTTGCACGAAGGAGATGAGGAGGGTGCGTAGGCCGATCCTTTATAACTACAGAGACAGTACGACTAGGAATACCGGCAGCAAAAGTACGCTGAAGTCGATGGTCGCAAGATCTATCTTGCAGGCCTTGATCTTAAACTGCTACAGGAACAGAAGCAACAGCTGAACCAACAGCGGGAAACCGATCGATCAGACCTCCTTCACCGCATCAGCCAAAAGGTCAAGATCGCCGAGAGCGTGAATAAGGTTGCCCACAACAAGCTGTATCGGGAGATGGTGGGCCGGATGTTCAACCACAATAATGAACCTTCCAAGCCGAAGCTCGACCTGAACAGCTACTTTGTGTTTGATGTGGATGCTGATTTTGGTCGGGCGGCGCCACAAATAGTGATTAAACGTCTTGGCAAGTTCCATAAGCATCCGTTGTTCCCCGGAATCAGTTCGGAGAAGGTTCACCAACTGGCTGAGATGATCGAAAGAAACACTAAACGAAGGGAACTCATGGCAATGTTTAGTATGGTAAGCGAACAGCAACCCAAGTAGCAACCAGCAGCCAATATGTCTGATGAGGACTCCGATGAGTAACCCACTTGCTAATATAGCATCTTTAGCACCAATACTAAAGTCGCCATCGAAGTAGGGAGGAAGCTAGACTTTAAACTCTAATAGGAATCAGCATCCAAACTGATGACCGTAGACAAAAAATTGGTGCCCGAGCAACCCATTGATTTCGATCGAGAGGAGGAAGAGCTTCTGAAGGCCTAACGTCTTCGCAAGAAACGAAAGCTTATGTAAGACTAACTCTCGAAGCCTTCCTTTGGACAGAATGACTCCTACTCGGAATGCTACTGGAACACTGGACCTTCGCTGGAATAGACTAAGAAACTGAAGTAGCAGGGAATCGTAATCCAATACGACGACTACAAGGAATTCAAGCGCCCTTAACGTCGCCAAAATCTGAACAAGTAGTATGAAAAGATCAAGCGTGTCATAGCCGAGAAGGAGAAGAAACCTAACTGACCGTTAATCACTATGCTTTAATTCGCCCGGATATCCATTCCACGTCACATTATTATATCTATGTTGCTCAAGAGCTTCCGCAAGAGCGGAGTCGTCAGCTGGTCCAACAGCAAGAACAACAGCCACTTGATTGCTTGTGCTGGAATCCAGCCCAACACTGCGGGGAGGTACGATCTTGATGTCGTGTCGCTGGACATCGTGGAGAAGTCGAAGGAACTTCCCATTGTGGGGAGTACTAGCTGCGAGAAACCGTTCCGTTCGCTCGCCTGGGACTGCTTTGGAGAGAAGGAAAATATCTATCCTTATGGGCTGATCTTTGGTGGTATGGAGGATGGTGCAGTCACCATATGGAATGCCAAGGACCTCTTCCAAAAGAATCGGCAGGAAACTGATGTTCCGCTGGGACTGGTCTACCAAGAAGAAGATCCCGTCATCGACTACCCAATTATGTGTGCTGAGTGGAATAGTCTTAAGCCCAACTTGCTGGGATATGGCTGTAGCGAAGTCATTATCATGGATGTCGGTAAGGGCTTCGGCGAGGACAACGAACTGTACATTAAGCCAGGTCACAAGAACCCACATGTGAATTCGTACGTGACAGCAGTCACTTGGAACAAGGAGGTCCCCCACATCATGGCTTCTGCAAGCGAAAACGGGTTGATTGCTTTGTGGGACATCAAGACAACCAGCTCGATCTTCCAGTTCCGAGACAATTCCCAGTCCACTGGAAGCAGGAACGTGTCGATAAGTTGGAGCAAGAGCATTTCCACTCAAATCGCAGTGACCCTCGACGATGAGAACAAGTGCGAACTTCAAATTTGGGATCTCAGAAACCAGAAGGGCCCCATTGTGGTGATTGACAAGGGACATACTAAAGGTCTGAATTGCATGGACTGGTGCGATTCCGATCCCGAGCTGATCCTAACAAGCGGGAGAGATAACAAGATTATCTGCTGGAACTATGTACGCGACCAGCAAATCGTCACTGAGGTGCAGCTGAAGGAGCCAGTTGTAGATGTCAAGTGGTCGAAGAAGTTACCATCGATCTTCTCAGTAACTACACCTTCCAAGGTGCAGATCTATTCCATGAACGAAAACAGTCTGTACAGTTATGTACCCAAATGGTACAAGGTTCCTGTAGGAACAAGCATTGGCCCAAGCAACCAGCTGATCAGCTATAACGAGCGTGATGGGAATGTGCTCACTGAGTACCAACTGACGCATAAAACAGAAGGACTTGGCGAGCGACTGCATTCCCTGAATACACTCCTCAAGGATCAGAACTACCAAGGCCACATCGAACAGCGTCTAAGCCAAAAAGAGGATTTAGAATTCTGGCGGCTAGCTGAGCTCATGGCCGGAACCTTCACTGAAAGCGATATCTACTAATTCTTGGGATTTAACCGTGACAAGATCATTAAGGAGGTTGAACAATATACTGGCAAGAAGCATTCTGAAGAACACCCCACCAAACGAGGCTCAGAAAAACTGTCCAAACCAACTGTCAATTTCATTCCAGTTCAGGGGCAGGCTGCCTTCGACTTCTTCAAGACCCTTCAAAGCGGTAGCCAACCCCAGCCCAAGTAGGAGTAGGATGACACTCTCGCAGAAAATGTCAACTACGACATGGTGCCTCGAAACTTTAACTGGGACCTTGGTCGGGAACGACTTATCAAGCAGAACCTCCTAATTGGTAACTATGGTGGAGCTATCGATGCTGCATTAAAATGCGGTCGTACAGCAGAAGCCTTGATCATTGCTTACAGCCAGGGCCAGGATGTGTTCAAATCAACACTGAAAAGCTTCTTCACTGAGACTACCGACAACTTCATCACGAACATCCTCAAACACATCGCAGATAAGGAATCGGACGAGCTGATCAAAAAGTACCAGCTTGCCAACTGGAAGGAATGCATTGCCTTTATCTATTCTCTGGTCAGAGATCAACGTGGGCATTTGCTCAAGCTGCTTGCGGGGAGGTTGCTGCAGGAACAAAATAGTGTGGAAAAGGCTCTGGTTTGCCTGACCCTTGCAGAAGACTTTAATGAGGTGCTTGTATTACTGGGTAAGCAGCTCGCGGAGCTTCAGCCGAGATCAGTCCAACGTAAGCAGGTCCTCTTGAAGGTGGTCGAGAAGCTGCTGGTAGTCAAGAGTGTGATCACCAAGGAGGTGCAACCCTCCCAGCAACTCGATCGCATTGTGCTCGAAGCGAGTGTGCTTTGTTTTGATGAAGGTTAGCCACTACTGGCCTACAACCTACTTGCTAGTGCATGCAGCAACCACGAAAAGGTTGAATACTTGAAATGCCTCATTGCTCATTCCTGCAAAGAGCTCAAGGATAAACAGAGAAATCCCTTCAAACCCATCAATGTTCCAGTTATGCAGAAGCAAAGACAGCAACCACCAAAACCTTAACCAGAGCGAGTTGGACCGATAATAGGTCCTCAACCGCCACGCCCGCCTGGGCCTGGTCCGTACGGAGGTGGATCCTCTCATGTGCCAACGCCTGTTGTAGGTAAAGTTCCACCTCCACCAAGACCGGCTCCAGGTGGATTTAATCCCAATCAACAGAAACAGCAGCAACAACAAGCTGTTAAACCAGAAGAAACTTATTAACCCCCAGCCCCTCCGAAACCAACACCATCGCAATCAAGAAACACTCCGCCTCCACCCCCACCTAAACTGACGAAAGCTCCACCTCCGCCAGCTCAGGAATACACACAACCACAAACTCCAATTCAGCAGATGAACGAATATCAACAGCAGCAAACAACCTATCCACCCCCTCCAGCGAAAACCCCTGTGTTTCCGTCACAACCAATACAAAGAGTGAATCCACCACCTCCCCCTCCGAAGGTTGTCGTACCACCGCCACCACCTCCTCCTCCAGTTCATCCTACTAATACGCAAATCTAAAAACATATTCCTTCCGGATACGAAAACACCAGCCAACCACCTACAAGAGATAATCGTCCACCTCCTCCGGTCAAATCTGTGCCACCCCCACCACCATCAGTTAACCGTTCTAGAGCTCAACAGCAGCAAGAAGTTCATGAACCCGAGCCACAAGTACAGCCCCAACAGCATCTGCCAGTTTACCAACAACCCCAACCTAATCTACCACCCCAGCAACAGCAAGCCCCAGTGGTTCCACCACCAGCCCGCCGAGCTCCGCCACCACCGCCGCGCCGTTGATCGAATAAAGTCAATGATGACCTGGTGTATAAATCACCTTGCAATGCTACTTGGCTGATAGCCCCTTTAGCGTCTCAAGATATCGTATTTGCATTGCTGTGCTTGAATCCAGAACTTTCGAACGGTCTGCCAACATCTTTGCAATTTGCACATCTGCCTGTGCAGAAAGTATGCTGCTTTGCCCAACACGTCGGGCCCTCGGAGCAGAGTTCAACTCATTTTCCAGATCAGAACTGATTTCGAAGTCTATGCTTACACCATCTGCTTACCTTTGAAGTAGATTTCATTGACCCGTATGCCCCAACTCCGAATCTGTGGCTCAATTTGCGTTTCGATGTCATTAGCTATGTCGTTCCTCTTTTAAAGGAGTTCCTGGAATGTGAAGATACCAGCAGTGTTCTTGAGGATTGAGTATGTCATTTGGCTGACCGCCTGTCGCATGTTTTCTAACCGGTAGATTGCATAGCAAGGCTCGGTGATGGTGTAGTATACACATGCATCTACGTTTATGTTGATGTTGTCCTTTGTCAGGATCATTTGTCGGTCCAGGTCGATCACATTGATGCGGGTATCCACCTGAATAAGCTCCTCGGTCATAGGGTTCACATAGCACAGGCCAGGATCTACAGTGCGGTCGTATCGTTTGAAGTGTGTTACGATACCCTTGAAGCCTTGATTGACAAATTGGAAGGGACTGCTCCAGCAGCACAGCAAACAACCGATACAGGGTAGCCAGGTTTTAACGCAGCTGACACACCCACCGCAGCAATCGAGCATTCCTGAGTAGCACCCCTCATTCTCCGACTTGCCCGTGATGTTCTCGTAGCGATGCTAATTGGTTTTCATTGGGAGTGGAAATGTTATATAAGCTGTGCGTGAGAGAATGAGAACGGAAAAGCTACTGCATGAGGCTCGGTTTGATAGAGGAGAGGGCCGAAGGAGATCCAAACCCATGACAATTTACTTAGCAGTGAAGCACCAAAGTGGAAGTTGGATCGACGAAAACTCGAAGACTCTTGAAAGGAATACTACCGATGCCAGGATGCTTATCGAACTCATCATTGACCGTTCTTGGAAAAAAATTGAGCAAGCGAGACGGCTCGTATAGCGAAAGAATGTGGTGAACCTTGCGATTAGTTGGGTGGATGTTTGCTCAATGCAACAAACCCTCGAACCGGACGTCTCGGACATTCTCAAAGCAGGAGATCCTGAACCATTTACAACAAATCATGGCGAAGAGGTATCCAAATTGGCTGAAGCTGGAGTTCAGAAGAAATAGCTAGACGGCTTTTCCATAGAAAAATCGAAGAGCCTCACCTAATTTAGGAAGAAAGTGTGCCATCAGCCTTACCCAGTTCAACACCCGCCTCTTCCCTTGCAGATTCTTAAAGACGTTGTAACACAACATTGCACCAGATAGTTAGTGTAGTTAACGACGTAGCCCAAATAAGACGATAAACTCATCAGCTAGTATCGTCGGTTAAGAGAGCGAAGGGACAAACAAGCACAATCAAAACATGAAAAAGCCTAGAGAATCGAATAGACCCGAACGAAATTCGTAATGAAAGCTGGTTCATTTGCGTATGGTTACAACGGAAAACAAATCAAACTGAAGCTCGGCAAGAAGCACATCAAGCTTTCCGAGGAAGAAGAGCTAATGAGATCGAAAGTGCAGTCTAAATGCACGAAAATGAGGTAAGGCAAACGAGAACACATCGAAGCCTTCATGTTCAAACGTCGCAACTACGCAAGTGATTAGAATATTGGCAGTTTTCTGCAGAGCCAGCCATTAAAAAAAGACAAATTCGATGATGCAGTCGCGATGGCCCTTCGTTCGCGTATCTCCAGTCAAATGCCAACTCACCTGGAATATCAGAAGACACTTTTACAGAGTGGGAGGAACTACCGCATAACTCCTTTAACTGATCTTAAATGACCACTACTTCGGTTAGGTAAAAGAGTCATGTAACCAATCAGGTTCACTTCGCACGCTTTCGGAAAAACTTTTCCATCGTTAATTTCTGGCCGCCTTCTAAGGGGCTTTTCGCGTTCTCCTTTCTCGGTTTTTCCTCACTTAGGTCGATTTGAATGCGTGTTTGGCCTGCTTTGCTGGTCCTTATTAATGGATGAATTTTGTTCACAACAGGTTCGCAATCCCCCAGCACGAACTGATCGCGATACTGATGCTCGAAGTGTTTACGCTGCTTCGGAACATGATGCGGACTCTCTGTAAAGGACAATCCTAAGAAGTGTTTCTTGCTCGAACTCGGAGTAAGCGTCTATGCGGGTAGTGTTTCCACATGTTGCTGTTGGAAGTGACGTTTCTGGGTGGGGGTCTTTACTGTAAACGAGGGTTGCTTTATCTCTCGTAGTTGGTTGGCTTCGGCCTTAATCTGCATTTTCAGCATGTGAAGCACAGCTGTACTCATACTGGTCTTGTCTTTTTTCATAATAAAAATTATGCTGTCTGGAGCGGCAAGGCAATTTAACTTCAATATTTCCACGGCAATGCTGACAAGGCCAAGCGCCCTTCTCGTTTATAATTTTTAATATGGAAAGGAACCCCATCACGCTTGAGGAAGAGCGGAAGGTGTGGACGATCCATCGCTCTGTCAAAGGGTAATCTCAAAGTCTAACGCAGTTTGACGTACTACTACAACAGGGCTACCAAAAAGAGTCAGTATGAGATGCCCGAGTGCTTCAAGACTACTGAAGAGACGCTCGAACATCCTCAGTGGAAGGAATACAAGAATGCTGACGGCAAGAAGTTCTACTACAACTCCGAAACTCACAAATCCGTGTGGTATCCAACTCGTTTAATTGTTTAGGCACCTACCAAACGAGGTGAAGTAATGGCGCCACAAGATGGAAGAGGCTCGCAGACTCGAGCGCCTGAACAAGAAAGACAACGACATCGACGAACTACTTAGCGTTACTGATGAGCAGAAAAAGAAGTTTGTGGCTTTGCTTCGGGAGAAGAACGTAAATGTTAACACCAAATGGGACGCTTGTCAGAATCTTTGCGGTTAGGATGAGCGTTGGCGGGTGTTGAAGACTAGTGAAAAGAAGAACGTGTTCCAAGACTACATTGATGAGCTGAAGAAGCAGGAGGATAATCAGAAGCGGCAGAAACTCTAGAATCACAAAACCAACTTCCTGAAGATGCTTATGGAGCATAAAACGCTGAATAGCGACTGCAAGATGCACAAGATGATCAGCGAGTTCGCACCAGATCCAAGATGGAGGGCACTGGACGAAGTGGAACGGGAAAATGTTTACCAGATGTACATGGATGAGTTGTTAAACAAGGAAAAGGAAGAAGCCAAGATCAAGAAGAAGGAATGCATGGATGGGCTGCGCAGGGTTATGGAGGAGGACAACGTAAGTCACCGCATGAAGTGGGACGAGTTTAGACAGCAGTATGCTCAAAATGAGTATTTTAAGGGGCTGCATAACTACGATCGACTTACCAAGTTCACATAGTACATTCTCGAGCAAGAGAAGAAATGGGACTAATAACAGCACAGGGAAAAGCAGATTCGATAACGCAAGAACAGAGATAACTTCAGGTAACTGCTCCTAAAGCGGATGAAAGCAGGGCAGATCAACCATAAGTCTCGGTGGATTAAGTTCTTGAAGGAAAACAAGGATGAAAAAGCCTTGATTGAGATGATGGATCCTAACCAGTATGGGTCTTCTGCTCATGAGCTCTTTGAGGATCTCATGGATGGAATTCGTGAGTACCACAAACAATTCAAGACACAAATTAAGCAGCATTTCAAATCAGCGAGCTTTAGGATGGTCGCTGAGACTACACAGTAGACATTCGAGTAGAAGCTCAAAGACCTCGATCTGTACTGGACGCTCAAGCCAGTGCTGCGAGACTACTTCTACACCTACTTCCGCAATAAGATTCGTGCTAAGAACAAAGATGGCAACAAGCGGGGAAAGAAAGACAAGAAGCTGGTCTTTAAAGTACTCAAACTCAAAGGCTTCAGTGACTTAAAATCTCGCTCGCAGTTATCGGATTTCCTCCCCAGGATTCAGGAGGAACTTAATAGTTATCACCTCGATAGACCAATACCCGAATAGACCATAGCCAAGTACTTCAATCAATTCATCAACGATCTTGACGGCGACAGGAAGAAAAAGAAAAACAGATCACCGTCGGATTCAAAGTCGAGGAGCGACTCAGATTCCTCAGATGGGGAGAGGAAAAAGAAGAAAAAACGACGTAAGAGTAGCGATTCCAGCTAATCTCTGGACAAACCAGTCAAAAGGCCAAATAGGCAGGACACAAAAGAGGCTCCTACGAGGGCAACTCCCGATAAACCCTCTCCACCACCGCCCGTCAAAAACCGTCCATCTTTCGACAACGAGTAATAAGGCGAGATTAAGGACTAAGATTTGGAAGGGAGCTACATGCCGCCACGCCGTGCACCTCGTTCCTCCCCGAAGAAGAGCCACAAGAAGAAAAAAGATAGGAGACGCAGTGACTCCAGCTAGTCATGATCATATGGAACAAACGTGTAATTCCTTCGGTGAACAATGTAGTAGTAGACCCGTAGAGCAGTTGTTCGCCAAACCACCTCCTGCCGATAACAAAAGACATTGACCTTGGAGGGGCGTGCCTATCTGCAGGAACTTTCAAAGTTCGTAGGATCGAAGCCTCACTCAGAACAACCAGCCGACATCCTTGAGCAGAGAAGTTCGATGCAGAGTCACCTCTAAAAGCGAAAACTCATGTAAGTTAACCACGAGACACGCTTTAACCGCATCATGGATGGGTTCAAGTGCCTGGACACTTTCGTGGATGTGAAATCTCTGGTGAAGGAGATGGAGCGAATAGAACTAGAAGCGGAAGAGTCAGTAGTGGAACAACCAGCATAAAATGCCGATCATAAACCCACCCGTACCAGCGAAAGGTTGATAGCGGACATTAACTAGCTCTCACCTTATCTGAAACTAATAGAACGCGCCAATCGACAGATCGCCTCACAGCAGGACAGTTATGCCAGGAAAGAAACATTTCAGCTCAATTAGTTGGTTGAGTAGCTTGGTCAGCTAAGTCGCTTCAACCGTCGACAGTTGGATGAGAGTTACCCCATAGATGCTTTCCAAGCAGCGATGTATTGCCGTTTGATGGAGTAGTAGGAAACCATGAAGAGGCTGCCGACCAGCCCTGACAGTAATAATCTTCGTCAACCTCCGAAGGAAAGTTCATCGTCATTTCACCCGAGCAAACAACACCAACCCCATATTGATTCGGACTATTACCGGAAGTTTAAGCAGAAAACCGAAGATATGCAAAATAAGCTGCACCACATGCTCGAGTCTATGCACATGGCCAAGTGGAAGGATCGAAAGAAGCATGTGCAGCACTCCACTAACAGTCAACCTCAAAGAGAGAAACCATTGCTCGACGGGAAGTACAGGATACATGCTCCCAAGAATTACTTCCGATTCAAGGATGTGGATAACTCGCTCAAGAAATTTAAGCTGTCCAACCGACAGCCTCTCAGCACAATATGTACCAGAGAAAATACCCAAAGAAATGCAGAAGGGCGTCGACCACACGCAACTAAAGTATCACCTCATCACAGCAAGGCCCCTGTACATTTGCAAAGGAAGCCAAGAGGCACCGAACCGCATTTTCGTCATCATCGTGATCTCCAGTCGAAGACGTTCACCGATATGAAGCAACTTCACCAGGACTATAGCTTCAAGAAACCGCTGATCAAGGGGAACATCCTCCGCCGGATCGTTGAGTTCATCGACGAGGTGGAGAAAGAGCAATTCGAATTTCGGCGGCACAACGAATAGATGTGCGGACATATCTCCAAACTGGAGGCAAACAAGCAAGCCGACTTCGACCGTTTTCTAGAGTAGAGAGTGGATGTCAACATCGAGGACGTGCAGAATTTTTGCCAAAGGTAACGAAGCCATCCTTCGTGACAACTCATACCTTTCTTGTGTTGACGTAGGGTGGTACCGCGCCGTGCTACCGCTCAGAATTTCGTATTAGTCACGTCATCATAAACACGGACGAATTCTTAACATCACGGGTTGGGCGGCGCGGCGTTGTTGTTGAACTGTTTCTGAATTAATTATAAGTTCAGAACATTGTCATGAAGATGCTCTGGTGGTGGGTGCTCTCCAAGGCATCCAAAGGCTCGTTGAAGTCCAGCATGTTTGGTTGCTGAGTGTGGAAGTCATCGTCTGGGCTGTGGCTTTGGTAGTCAGGAAGGATTTGGGAGTTGTCCTATGCACTGTCCAAGCTCATCGTTGAGGAATGAGCGTCCTGCTCCTGGACGACGGCCACAGTGGCTCTGCGACGGAGAGTCAATGATTCAGCTTGTCGGCGACTCTCCTCGAAGCGATGTTTGTTCTCTGCAACAATTTGTTTCAACTCTTCCTCCTGTTTACGACAGTGTTCCGCCATGAAGCTCAGAGATGGGAATGGAACTGCATCACCTGTGAGACTTATCGCCATTTTCTTAATAGATCCAATATTAAAAATCCTCTTCCTCAGGACAAGGTCCATCAGAAACTGGGGGATTTCCCTCTTGGCTAGCACCTTTAGCACTTCTGGTTGCTGCCCGTCAGGTGCGCTCTTGATCCTACGGAGGTTAAGTCTAGCAGGCTCCTACTTTGCAACCTTGCGAGTTAGCTTCTTAATTCGCTTGGAGTGTTTGCGTCGGTTGATGTAACAGTTGCGTGCTTCCTCCAAGAGGGGTGATTGGACAGCAGAGGGATAGCTAGCCATGAGAATAATTTTAATAATCCCAGGGGTTTAAATTATTGTTTGCAGTCGTATAAAATTTATTGGGGATGGCGCATGATTTTATTGAATCCAGTTCGGAAGGGTACTCAGCAATGCACAATCATTTCTCCAATTCCGTGAAGAAGTCGCGTATTATTTTAAACCCACTTTCAAGTGATTTTGCTCGCTTCTTCACATCTTCGGTTGTTGGTGGTAGGCTTAACAGCCTCGCATACGTTTCCAGCTAGGCAATGTCAGGCTACAGATCCACATCACCAAGGTCATAGAGTTCGATGCCGAAGATGGTTTTCTTATTCGTAAGTGGGCGGTACTTCTTCAGAACCTTCACTCGTTCACGATCGAATAATTTAAGGCCAAACAGCTTTATAGGGTATGTGACGTCCACTTCCACGAGATCGCCGTTGGATTGAATCATCCGCCGGTGGTTGGTAGTTTGCCACTCAAACATTGGCATTGACATCTTCGTTTTCTTTGACTCATACAGAATCTTTTCTGAGCTGTTCATAGGAATGAGTGATCTGCCGGCTAATACTTGGACCCTATCAACGTAGAACTTCACGGGGTCCACATGAGATAGGTTAGACGCTGCAGGGTCATTCTTACTGCCGAAGTAAATCGATCTCGCCATTTACAGGATTAGATATCGCGTTTGCCAAAGGATTCGTTGCTTTTATTCGTAGAGGTTGAATGTTGGGTTAATCCACTCCCTCTCAACAGATTTGTTGTATTCGTGAAGTCCCAGTGTAGCCAGAGCCACGACCAAAGCAGGCTTTAATACCCATCGCCCGAAAAGACCAGCTCGCTTGACAAATGGGTTCTTCATACCCTCCATATGAACTCTCTTTGATCTGTCGGAGACCCTTCCAGTTGCCCGGTCGAACGATTGTAGTGACTAGGGCCCGAATATCTTCATGCTTGCTATAATTTCACAGCCTAAGTGTATAATTTTATTGGTTGATGGCAACTCTGCAAGTTGACGAGGGCAGCACCAACCTACTGAAGTTCCTAAAACGAAGCCGATAACGCAAGAACCGGATTGAGAAGCGATGCTTCCCAGAGCAAACAATCGGAGTTAGTAAGGAAGCCCCAACAGAATTTCAACAGCTACATACACTCACCAACCCACTGGGCTACAACTACGAGGACCAAGCAGCTTCCGAGCCATTCAGCCAAAGAAAATTTTTCACAATCGACCATCACGATAAACCGACAGCATTTACTGTGTAAATGTCCAAAGCTTTGGAAGGCGATCCCTTGGTGTTTCATCGGAAGAAGGCTCTGCTCTCTGAATATATGGACAAGAACGGATGGATGTCGAAGGTGCACAAGCTCATGGGCTACGAAAGAACTGAAACTTCCCGCGGACTGTCGAATAAAGACCGAGCACTACGAATTAAAAACCTGAGGAAGTCTCCCAACAGCGTAGAGTTTCAGCAAACACTAGTCCTGCAGAAACCGGTCGATCGTAAGTACTTCGAAACCATTCCATTACTCATGGGCGAAAAAATGCGAATTAGAAGGAACCGTAATCGATTTGCCAGCGAAGTACAAACGAAGGAGGCGCAGGCGTCGAGATAGAACTCTATGCAGTTCGCCATAAACAACTTCGAGAAGCGTGAGCTCAGTCTGAAGTTGACTCGAAGAGTGCAAACGAGTCGTCCGTCTCAAGGAAGGGCAACGGAAAGGACTACCACTGCTGATCTCAAACTCACAAATGGCTTCCGATCGACCATGGCGGAGACATTCCGGTTGCGTGAGGATGATAATCTTCTGTAGAACTGCGAAGAGCAGGACTCGGATGTCGCTGATGCTGCTGAATAGGACCAGCTCCGGTTTTACCGGACTCAAAAGATCATTCCAAGAAAGAGATTCAGCGCCTTCGAGTGACTGTCCATGGTTTAATAATTCTATTGTATTGATTTAAATTGTTTGGTTGAGCATGAAGTCCAACGAAATGGGTAGAGACTAGAGCTCTTCGGAAGAGAGCAGCAACGATATTTGCGAAGAGCCAGATGAAAGGGGTGAGAAGAAAGTGGAATATCCCGAACTTCAAGGGTTCATTGGAGTGTTCAGCTTCATGAATAAGTGCATTGAGGAGGAACCAGAAACTTCCGAAAGCCCATCAGCAAAACCAAAGTAACCAGCCTCCGACTAGGTCGTGTAGTAGGTCAAGCCAGCAGAATAAGCGGAGTAACAACCCAGCAAATTAATAACATTTCCCGCCTAAAAGACAGCACAAACGGCTGCCACATCGTC
>Ga0075152_10002403_pt1 | contig 13278 bp, 9 predicted proteins | sample JI61114C2DNA_FD_70964 | JGI IMG/M metagenome (GOLD analysis project Ga0075152, IMG submission 70964) | Wastewater effluent complex algal communities from Wisconsin, to seasonally profile nutrient transformation and Carbon sequestration -... | ecosystem: Engineered > WWTP > Effluent > Algae...
ATAATAATGGTTGCGGGAAAAAATATCAGGCAGCCATTTTTATTAGCTTATAACTACTTGATAATGTGAGGCGTTAGATCTGCGAATGTGTGGCTACAATTTTTTATCTTTGTGAAAATGAATGTAAAGCATGAATTACAAAGTATCATTTCAGGAATTGGCGATCATGCAACAACGGATCTTATCAAAGCAGCGGCCAACTACATTAGAAAAGGCCAGGAAACAAGCGGAAACACTCAAGAACCAAAGCGCACCAAAGACCAAGAAACAACGGAGTTGATCTCATGGATCAATCAACAACAGCTATGGTTCACAGATCACGATGAAAATAGATTCATTGCCAGCGGGGCAGAGCAGAAAGTTTACCTGCACAAGGATGAAAGATACGTTTACAAACTGAACGACTCCATTTTCTATCAATACTGGCTTGACTATTTCTACAGTCTTCTCATCCACAATTATTTTTTTCCTTCTACAGCTTATCAGCTCATCGGATTTTTCAAGAAGGAGGATGTAATCTATGCTGTCGTAAAGCAACCATTCATTGAGATCACAAGCACTACAGATACCAGCACTGTGAAGGAATTCCTTTATGCAAATGGATTTCAGTTAAGGAAGAACAATGATTATTTCAATACTGAACTTGGGCTGATTTTGGAAGACCTTCATGATGAGAATGTCCTGACCAATAATGGCATTCTTTTCTTTATCGATACCGTTTTTTATCTAGACAACACTTTCTTTATTAAATAATATTACTGATTATCAACTCGTACAGATCGAATTAAATATCCTTCGAATTCATTCCTGCCGGGACTACTTATTTAGTCAGCAGTTCGAAGCCTGCCTGCCGGCAAAGGCAGGTCGGTAGTTCGTAGTCAATACAGTTGCTCCCGGAATGTTTCCTAAACTTTTGATATCCCGAACTTCCGGGATCGGTACTACAGCGCCTACCGAAGCTTCAGCGAAGGTGGGCTTTCTTATTTTGGGAAATAATAATGGTTATTTAAAACAATAATCAACTGTTAGCTGTCAGCAGCCCCAAAAGTTTTGCATTCAGGAAAAAATTATCCCTCCCAACTTTGTGCTTGGTTAAGTAACCTGCCTTCACTAACGTATCTAAATAACGTATCGCTGTACTTCGGCTGATCTGTAAATCATTTTGTAAAAACTCAATTTTTGTATAGGGGTACTTAAACAGGTTATTCAACAAATCCTGGCTGTATAGCTTGGAGTGATTGTTGCGTATCTGCTGCTTATAGTACTGCATCAGTTCTTTAATGGAAGAAATTAAAGTAACTGAAGCAGTCGCAGTTTTTTCTATTCCATCCAGCATAAACAATATCCATTCTTCCCAGTTACCTTCATCTCTCACCACCTGTAATAGACGATAGTAATCTGATTTATTTTTTATAATGTACTGACTAAGGTATAATACCGGTAAATGAAGCAGGCCTTTTTGCACCAGGTATAAAATATTTATGATTCGTCCTGTCCGTCCATTACCGTCATAAAAAGGATGTATGCTTTCAAATTGATGATGAATGATTGCCATTTTAACTAAAGGATCTGCATCCATCATCGTATCATCATTGATGAACGTTTCCAAATTGTTCATTAACGATATTATGGTATCAATATCTTGTGGTGGTGTGTAAACAACTTTTCCTGTTTTATCATTCATCAGTTTTGTACCAGGGAGCTTGCGGAAACCAGCCCGGTTTTGTTCTACCACTTCCTGGATTTGTAAAATATGATTGTTGGTCAGCAGCTGATGTTGCTTTACAAGTTGAAAGCCTTTTTTCAGTGCAGCCGCATACTGGTGTACTTCTTTGGCTGCCGGACTTGCAAAAATGTTGCTGAATAAATTACTCTGGTATACTTCATCAAATGTGCTGATAATATTTTCAATGGCAGAACTTTCCCTTGCTTCCCTGAGCGTAAGTGTTTCGAGTAAAATAGACTGATTGGGAATGCTGGTAATGATCCCCTTTAATTCAGCTAATGCCCTATGAGCTTGAGCCAGTTTTTTTAACACGGCCTTGGTTTCCAAATCCTGTGGTACAGGTAGTGGCAAAAGGGGCATAATTTGACTTGTTTATGTCAAATATAAGTCAAAAAAGCCATTTTATGACTTATATTATTAAGATGTGAGTCAAAATTGAGAACTTAAATCAAGAATAGCACCGGGCAGCTATTTTTAATGATGGTCTATAAAAGTGCTTAAATCTATCTCTATTAGATTCGAATTCATTCCTGTCGGAACTAGAAAACAAGTCGGGAGTTAGTAGCCTGCCTGCCGGCAAAGGCAGGTCGGGAGATAGTAGTCCGAAGCCCCGGACCGAAGCCTCGGACCGATGTTTCGGACATTACACTCACCACTCACTACTCACCACTCACCACTCCCCTCAACTAAACAACCTTGCAAAGTGATTCTCCAAATGCTCGCGCATGCCATTCCTGAAGGCTTCGGGTGTTCCATTTTCCAGGATCGTGACGAGTTCTTTGTGGGAGACGAAGGTTTTGAGCAAGGCTTGTTTTTTCAGCAGGCCGCTGTTGTGTACGTAATCAAAAACGGGCAGGAGCATTTTCTGAAACTTCTTTAAGGTTTCATTCCCGGTTATTTCATACAGCTTGCCGTGAAAGGCAATCTCGTGTTCTATATTGAAGAGATGATGCTGCGTGGCCGGAGGCTCATCGTCTACAATTTCATGCAAGGATTTCAGATCCTCCTTCGTAATACGGTGAAACAACAGGTCGGCCATGCCTATTTCCAGTACCAGGCGTATTTCAAAAACTTCTTTGAGGGTTTCGGGAGCGAGAATATGCGGATTCATACTCTTGCTCATATTGCTGAACAGATCCGGACTGGTAATCACCGAACCTTTTTTCTTTTTTGATTCAATCAGCCCCATCATTCTAAGACGGAGCAAGGCTTCCCTGATCACGGTCCTGCTCACCCCCAATTTTTGCGCCAACTCCAGCTCTGTAGGAATGGAATCACCAATCTTCAGTTTCTGCTGCTGTAATAATTGGACAAGATTATTCTCCACCTTGTCAACAAGGCTTGTATTCTCTATTGATTTAAATGGTTCGTTAATCACAGATCCGTCGTTTACATTAATATGTATTACTTAATATTTCTACGCTAATTTACTGAAAAACCAGAATTTTAAAAAGAATGATTATAAATATATATTTATCAATGTTTTATAAAATTTAAATTTTCTTTTTGGTAAAATGAATGCAATTTTATTATTTTTGATATGTCATACATAATACACAACTTAAACTGCTTGTCATGAAATTAAAACGCTTAAGGCTTTCTCTCCTTGCAGTGTTTACACTTGTCGCAACAATAACTTTTGCGCAAACCAAACGAATTACCGGTAAAATCCTGAATGATGAAGCGAAACCGCTTTCCGGCGTTTCGGTGACGATTAAGGGTAAATCCACCGGCACACAAACCAACACATCCGGTGACTACAGCATTGAAGCCGCAACCGGTGATGTGCTGGTTTTTTCAATGACGGGCTTTACCACCCGCGAAGTGAAAGTGGGTGCTGAAACGGCCATTAATCTTTCACTCGAAACAAAAGTAAGTGTGCTGGATGCCGTGGTAGTTACCGGTTATGGTACCCAAAAACGAAAAGAGGTTACCGGTGCGGTATCTACTGTAAGTCCTAAAACATTCGAACATAGTCCCAGCACAAACGTAGCCACCGTGCTCCAGGGTAATGCTCCCGGTCTGAGAGTACAGCAACGTTCCGGACAACCCGGCACCACACCCTCGATCACTTTTCGGGGAGGAACCGAATTTGGCGGCGGAGGTACACCGCTCTTTATTGTCGACGGGGTCATTGTACCATCCCTGTATGGATTTGACATCAACGATGTTGCCAGTATCGACCTGCTGAAAGACGCTGCCACTACTGCCATATATGGTGCAAGGGCTGCCAATGGCGTAGTATTGGTCACTACCAAAAAAGGACAAAAAGGCAAAACACGCGTGACCTATTCATTCAGCCAGACAACAAACTATATCCGCCGCAATCCCTCTGATTACCTCACTGCGGCCGATTATATTCGTATGAACCGGCTGGGTATTCAGTCCCGCTTCAGAGGCGACTCACTGGATAATAATACCAATGCCATGAATACTGACCGGAACCAGCTCTTAGGTGCCTGGGGATGGGCCGTGAACTCCGGCTGGAGAGGAGCTGAAGGTTTATATACCACTCAGCTGCTCAATAATCAGAACCGTCAGCTGCTTAATGATCCCCGCTGGAAACTGCTCGTGGATCCCAACCCGTTCAATGCAAGTCTGACCGACAGCATTCTTTATACTGACTTAAGTGCAAAAGACCGCGAAGCACTGATCCTGCAACAAGTGAATACAACGGAACATAATATTAATTTCTCCGGTGCAAATGACCAGGGTTCCCATGCCCTTTCGCTGGGAATGGTAAAAGACAATGGTATGATCATCGGTTCACAGCTGAAACGCTTTAACCTGAATTTCAACGGAGGTCTGAACGTAGGCAAAAACCTGAAAGTTACCAGTAATATCAGCGCCTATCATGTTGAACAGGCTTTGCCATATGGCGGATTTAATAATGTGGATCCGGAAGGGGGTGCTGCAGGCGGATTACTGCAACGCTTTGTTGGCGTTGCCCCGACTGTCCGCTATGTAAATGATACATCCGGTACGGTATTACCCGGACCCAATGATGTAACACTTGGTAATCCGCTCTACTGGAGCAATCTGACGGTGAACAACACCAACCAGCAACGTTTTCTCGGTGGAATCAATCTCGAATATACCATTCTCCCCTATCTGAAAATGCTGGCCAGCGGATCCGGTTATTTCCAATACACCAATAATAATTTTTTTACAAAAGCCTTCCAGCAAGGAAACGGCGGTGCGTTCAACACCAACAGGGCTGCCAGTTTTAATAATACAAAAACCATCCAGTACACCACCAATGCCTTCCTGCAGTTTAATAAAAACTTCAGCGGCCATACTGTTACCGCACTGGCCGGTGGTGAATTTTATGATTTCAAAAACTATGTAAACTCCGGTTTTTCACAAGGAGCTCCCACCGATTTAATTCCCTGGCTGACGGCTTCTACACCTCCAGGTCTGCAGGGTACCACCATTATAAATCCGGCAGGCGCTTCCTCCAACTTTAACCAGTGGGAAAGAATCGGTTCCGCAATCGGAAGAGTGAACTACACTTACCTGAACAAATACCTTTTGACCGCTGTCATCCGCGTGGATGGCTCCAGCCGGTTGAAAAAAGGAAATTATTACGGAACATTCCCCGGTATATCCGCAGGTTGGAACCTCCACAATGAAAAATTCTACTCAGGCTCGCTGGTATCCAAATACCTGAGCAGTGTAAAACCAAGGATCAGCTATGGCGTGAACGGCAACGTAAACTCATTGGGCTTCTTTGCCACTTCGCAGGTGTATAATAATGCCGGTACATACAATGGTTTTGGCGGAACCTATGTGGCCTCCTACATCAACTCCGATGTAAGATGGGAAAGAACCAACAGCTTAAACATCGGCGCCGACCTGGGATTCCTGAATGACCGGATCATGCTGAATATGGATTATTTCGTCCGGAATGTCTTTGACAAACTTGCCGGACTGAATATCTCCTCGCAAACCGGATTCAGCAGTTTTACCACCAACCTGGGCCAGCTGCAGAATAAAGGAATCGAAATTGCTGTGAATGCAAAAATCATTGAATCCAAAAAAGCAGACGGGTTCAGCCTTGAAGCCGGTGCCAATTACTTTCATGTAAAAAGCTTTGCAAAAAAATTACCGTTTAACGGATTACCCGGAAACCGGACCAGCGGATTCTTTGTATGGGATCCCAATAACCCGGGACAACAGATGTATGTGGGTGGACTCGTGGAAGGACAACGTATCGGACTGGATGAAGTATGGGCACCGAAGTGGGATGGCATTTATACCGACCTGACCAAGATTACCGCGGACGCTAATGTGTACAATGCTTTCCTCCCTTATACCAATAAGCGGATCAAACAACTCGGAGATGCACAATGGCACCAGGTGAATAAGAACGACACAATCGACAGCCGCCAGTTTGTCAAAGTAGGCCGCACCACCCCTCAACATATCGGAGGTTTCAATATCAGCAGTTCCTATAAAGGCATCCGCCTCTATGCCGGCTTTGATTACGCCTTCGGTTTTGTGATCCTCAACAATCAGATCGTGCGTGGCATGAGCCAGGTACAAGGTTCTCAGAACTCCACCACTGATGTATTGAAAACCTGGTCAACCACGAATCCTTCCGGAACAATGCCCCGGTACTACTGGGCCAACCAGGGAAGAAACTATGCAACAGATGCCAGCGGAAACAACCCGGCAGCCAATCTTTGGGAGAAAGGCGACTATGTTATGTTGAGAGAACTGACACTGGCCTATGACCTGTCACCTGAAGTACTCAGCAGATATCTCGGCAACCGGTTAAAAGGCCTGAGTGTGAATATTACCGGAACCAACCTGGCGTACTTCTCGGGATACAGTGGCAACTTCCCCGAATTCGGAGGCGTTGACCAGGGTAAATTCCCGCTGCCAAAAAGACTGACCATTGGTGTACGGGTAATATTATAATCGATTGTTCAATACAAAAAAAACTGAAATGAAATACAATAAAACAATATTAATATCAGGTGTGCTCCTGCTTATGCTGGGCTTCCTGTCATGTACAAAAAAACTGGACGAAGTGGTTCCGCAGGACAGCATCAGTAAAGACCAGGCCTTAAAAGATCCCAATGCCGCCCGGACCCTCTATCACGGTGCCTATGGCCGATTCAGGGCCTTTGATGCTACATTCTTCCAGTTGGGTGAAATGCGTTCAGATATATGGGTGGATGGTTTGTTTACCGAATCAGTTGATGGCGGTTTGCAAAACCTGTACCGGCACAATATCAGCAATCTGAATGTGCCATTCACCAACTGGGGCGGCTTCTACAACCTTATCTATAATTTCAATAATGTTATAAATATTATCCCTCAAACAACACTCACCTCAACCGAAAAAGACCGGATACTGGCGGAGATTTATGGCTTAAGAGCATATGTATATTATACCATGGTCAGAACCTGGGGAGCTGTGCCTTTAAATACAGAACCGGTTGAAACGATTACCAATACTGCGGAAACCTATAAAAGACGTACCGGTGCTGACACCATCATGGCACAGGTAAAAGCGGATATTGAACAATCCCTTCAGTTATTTGGCGCCTCCAATGCATTGCCTGCAGGAAAAAGGGTATACTGGAGCCGGATGGCCTCCCTGTTGCTGAAAGGAGATGTGTTTATCTGGTCAGGTACCCATATGGGAGGCGGGAATGCAGATTTCACCACGGCAAAAAACGCATTACAGGAAGTCAGAAACCTCCAGGGAACCACCCTCGACCTTCAAGGCAACTATGCGGATATATTTGACCCCACGAAAAAAAGTAATAACAAGGAAATTATATTCGCCATCAATTACGAACTGCAACAGGCACAAATGGGTATGTTTGCGAACTTCAGGGTTAATTCAATTCAGGCAAATACCCTTTCTTTTACCCAGGCAGCCACCCCTACTGTATCCGCCGCCTATCCCTATGTAAATGGAGCGAACCGGGTAGGTATGAACCAGGCCATGATTAACCGGCTTACCGCACCTCCGGCTGATCAGCGCATAAACAGCAGCTTCCGGGTAATGTATTCCAATGCATCTCCTTTCGCCACCCGCGGGGTATTTCTCACAAAATATGTGGGCACGACCGCCGGCACCTCACAGGTTTACAATAACGATTTTCCCATTTACCGGTATGCAGACGTATTGCTGTTGCTTGCCGAAGCAAAAACAAAACTGGGTGAAGATCCGTCCGCTGAAATCGATGCCATCCGGGTCAGGGCCTATGGAGCCGGTTATACCCCATATGTAAACAGTGATGTCACCACTAATATGAATGCCATATTGGAAGAATACCTGAAAGAATTTATCGGAGAAGGAAAACGCTGGTGGGCTTTAAGAAGAGCCGGCGATTCTTATGTATATGCCAATCTGAATCCGACTTATTTTTCGCCTGCCAGCACGGCCAAGTTTCTGTTGCCGCTTTCCCTGAGTATGTTACAGGCAGACCCACTATTAAGTCAGACAACCGGCTATTAATAAGAGAATTTCACATAAGCACTAAGTATACAGCAAGCAATCACCGGGGGTATTCTTGCCCCCGGTTTTTTAAATGATCATTTGTACAATAACTTCACGTTATATAAATCGTATGGCAACTCAAAAATTACAAGGGCTGATAGCGGCCCCGTTTACCCCCATGCATCCGGATGGGTCATTAAACCTCACACTTATACCGGCTTATTACGAATTATTGAAAGCAAACGGTGTAACCGGTGCATTTATCTGTGGCTCTACGGGTGAGGGTGTTTCACTGACAATCCGGGAGAAAAAAGAAGTGGCAGCAGCCTGGGCTGCCTGCGCCAGTCAAGACAGTCAGTTTACTGTCATGCCTTTGTTAGGCGGCACATGCCTGAATGATTGTAAAGAACTGGCACTCCATGCCAGGGAAATCGGGCTGGATGCTGTTTCATTTACATCCCCCTTCTACTTCAAACCGGCATCCGTAGAGATGCTTGCTGAATGCTGCGCTGAAGTGGCATCCGTTGTTCCGGATATGCCTTTCTATTATTACCATATTCCCGTACTGACCGGAACCTCCTTTCCCATGTATGATTTGCTGAAAGCAGTGGATGGCAGGATACCCAATTTCGCCGGCATAAAATATACCCATGAAGACTTTATGGATTTTATGTCCTGCTTAAATTTCAAAAACGGGAAATATGATATGCTCTGGGGCCGTGATGAAAATATGCTCCCTGCGTTAAGCCTTGGCAGCAAAGGGGCAGTAGGAAGTACCTATAACTATGCCGCTCCCCTGTATTACGACCTTATCCAGGCATTTAATAATGGTGACTTAGCGAAGGCACAGGAACTGCAACAAAAATCAATTGATATGATCCGTCTTTTAGGAAAATACGGCGGGATCTCCACCGGAAAAGCCTATATGAAATTAATTGAATTAGATTGTGGAGAGTTCCGCCTGCCGGTTAGTAATATGAACAGTGCCGCATTTGAATTATTCAGGAACGAAGCTGAAGCGCTTGGTTTCAGCAGCTTCTGTTCAAAAAAACCAGCCAACTTACCTGTTCTCAGATAAACCCTTTCATTTGAAAGTAGTATATATACTGACCTTTATGTTGCTCACTGTCCCTGTACTGGCACAAAAAAAATCAATGCTGACATTGAAATGGGAGATTGCCCATGAATTGCCGGCAGATAGTGGCCACCTGGTATCACTGGGTATCGCAGGCCCCGTGACTGGTACACATAATGATATGCTGTTAATCGGGGGTGGCGCTAATTTTCCGGAAGCCATGCCCTGGGATGGCGGACTAAAGAAATATTATAAGACCGTATATGCCTATTCGCTGTCAACCCGTAAACTGAAGCTGTTTTCAAAAACATTCAACCTCCCCCATTCCATTGCCTATGCCGCCAGTTGCAGCACCCGGGAAGGTGTGCTATATGCCGGGGGTGAAAACGAATATGGAATCAGTAATCTCGTGTGGCTGATGGAGTGGGATGTTAAAGCAAAAGAAATTCATTTCTCAGAACTGCCCTCACTGCCTGAGCCTGTCAGCAATGCAGCCATTACATTGACCGGGAATACGGTATACCTTGCCGGAGGTGAAAACAGCAGGCAAACAACAGCACAATTTCTTTCATTGAACCTCAGCAACATCAAAGCGGGCTGGATAAAGCTGGCTGATATTCCTCATCCTGTATCACATACTGTACTGACCGCTGTAACCGGTACTACGGGTAACCGGATTTATCTGAGTGGCGGACGGAAGAAAAACAATAACGGAATCAGTGATCTGTTCAGTGAGGTATTTGCTTATGATATCGCTGCAAATACCTGGGATCAAAAAAAATCACTTCCTTATCCATTAAGTGCCGGAACCGGCCTCTTTCATAATTCAAACAGTTTTCTTTTGTTTGGCGGGGATAAAGGAACAGTATTTCATCAGGCAGAAACGCTGATTGCTGCAATAAACACAGAAAAAGACACAATGAAGAAAAACGGGATGATTCGGGAAAAAATCAACCTCCAGTCATCACACCCCGGCTTCAGCAGGGAGGTACTCCGTTACGATTTAAATAACGATACCTGGATGGCAGCTGGTACAATTCCCTATGAAACACCAGTGACCACAACGGCCGTGGAAACGAGCAAGGGAATCATTATTCCTTCCGGGGAAATACGGGCCGGTGTTCGCTCACCAAAAATCCTGAAACTATTAATACGGCGTAAAAAGAAATGACCAGGTCAACCAAATACCCATGGATGGTGGTGGCCTTACTCTGGGTAGTGGCCTTGCTGAACTATATGGACCGGCAGATGCTCAGTACCATGAAACCCTCCATGCAGGCAGACATTCCTGAATTACAATCGGCGGCCAATTTTGGATACCTCATGGCCATCTTCCTGTGGATCTACGGTTTTATGAGTCCTTTATCAGGTATGATTGCGGATAAAGTAAACAGGAAGTGGCTGATCGTTGGCAGCTTGTTTGTCTGGAGCGCAGTCACTTTCGCGATGGGATATGCATCAACCTTTAACCAGTTATATTGGTTAAGAGCAGTGATGGGGGTCAGTGAAGCCTTGTATATCCCTGCCGGACTTTCACTGATTGCAGATTATCACTCCTCAAAAACAAGATCACTGGCCGTTGGTATACACATGACCGGCCTTTATATGGGCCAGGCCCTGGGTGGATTCGGCGCCACCATTGCAGATAATTTCTCCTGGCAACAGGCTTTTCATTCTTTTGGAATTATTGGCATCGTTTATTCAGTCGTGCTGATCTTATTTTTAAGAGAAAAAACGGTTCCGGATGAACCCATCACAGATGCGATCAACCCTCTCAAAAACAAAACCCCGTTACTGAAAGGTCTGGGCCTGTTGCTGACCAATATTTCTTTCTGGATCATCCTTTTTTACTTCGCCGTACCCAGTTTGCCGGGTTGGGGAGTCAAAAACTGGTTGCCTACTTTGTTCTCCGAAAACCTGGGGATTGACATGAGTAAAGCCGGCCCAATCTCCACGATTACCATTGCCTGCTCTTCATTTATAGGGGTGATCTTTGGCGGAATACTATCCGACCGATGGGTGCAAAAAAATCTCCGGGGGAGAATTTATACCAGTGCCATCGGACTAGCCCTCACGATACCCGCCCTGATACTGATCGGCTATGGCCATTCTTTACTGCATATTATTGGCGCTGCTTTCTGTTTTGGTTTTGGATTTGGGATGTTTGACGCCAATAACATGCCGATACTCTGCCAGTTTGTTTCCAGAAAATACCGGGCCACGGCTTATGGCCTCATGAATATGGTTGGGGTGTTTGCCGGGGCATTTATTACTGATTTATTAGGCAAGTCGACAGACAAAGGAAACCTGGGTAAAGATTTTGCGATGCTGGCCGGTATCGTATTGGTGGCCTTACTCATTCAGCTTTTCTTTCTGCGGCCAAAATCGAATGATTTTACCGAATAAAAAATAAAGGCTATGGCATATACTTCTGAAGATTTACGGTCACTGAAGGAATTTTATTCCAGCCAGCTACTTACGAATACAGTTCCTTTCTGGTTCCCCCGTTCATTTGATACGGAGTATGGCGGCTTTTTACTCATGCGGGATGCGGATGGTTCGCTGATTGATGATGATAAAGCCGTATGGATCCAGGGAAGGGCTACCTGGTTGCTTTCCACGTTATACAATACGGTGGAACAAAAACCCGAATGGCTGGAAGGCGCCCGGCTCGGATATGAATTCCTGAATAAATACTGTTTTGATACCGACGGACAAATGTTCTTCCATGTAACACGTGATGGAAGACCGATCCGCAAACGGCGCTATTTTTTCTCCGAAACTTTTTATGTGATAGCCGCGGCGGCCTATGCAAAAGCAAGTGGCGATGAAGAAGCAGCCAATAACGCCCGGCGTGTTTTTGGCAAGTGTATTGAATTTGCCACCACTCCCGGATTACTGACACCCAAGTACACGGACACCCGTCCCGCCAAAGGAATCGGCGTACCCATGATCATGATGAACACGGCGCAGCAGCTTCGGGAAACCATTGGTGATCCGCGTTGCGATGAATGGATTGATAAATGGATAACAACCATTGAAACCGATTTTGTAAAAGATGATATTAAATGTGTGATGGAGCAGGTGGCGCCCGATGGCAGCATTATTGACCATATTGACGGACGAACACTCAATCCCGGACATGCCATTGAAGGTGCCTGGTTTATCCTGCATGAAGCTAAAAAACGGAACAATGATCCCCGCCTGATCAACCTGGGTTGCCGGATGCTTGACTATATGTGGGAAAGAGGCTGGGATAAGGAATACGGCGGGATATTATATTTCCGGGATGTATACGACAAACCGGTACAGGAATACTGGCAGGATATGAAATTCTGGTGGCCGCATAATGAAGTGATCATTGCCACCTTGTTGGCTTACTTAATGACCGGTGATCAGAAATATGCGGAATGGCATAAGCAGGTACATGACTACTCCTACCAACATTTTCATGATAACAAAAACGGAGAATGGTTTGGCTACCTGCACCGGGATGGCAGCATCGCCCAAACGGCTAAAGGAAATTTATTCAAAGGGCCTTTCCATCTGCCCAGGCAGGAATGGTATTGCATGCAACTGCTGAAAGAATATATAAAATGACATGAAAGCCATTTTCTTCATATGGTTACTACTGCCCCTGCCGGCGCTTTCGCAATTAGAGATGGGGAAATACTTTTCCGGAAATATGATGTTGCAAAGGGACGAACCGATACCGGTCTGGGGCAAAGCTGCACCCGGAAGTATTGTTGAAGTAACCTTGGGCAACCTGACCCGTAGCATTGTGGCAGCCAGCGACTCTACCTGGAATCTGCAGCTGCCTGCACAAGCAGCCAACCATCAACCCCAATCGTTGAAGATAAGCAACGGGGATACGGCCGTACAGTTTAACAATATCCTGATAGGTGATATCTGGATCTGCCTCGGACAAAGTAATATGGAGTGGCCGATGATCCGGGAGAAGCATTACCCGGAAGAGATAAAGAACAGCCTTCAGCCGCTTCTCCGGTTTTATAATCC
>Ga0075152_10002406_pt1 | contig 13274 bp, 14 predicted proteins | sample JI61114C2DNA_FD_70964 | JGI IMG/M metagenome (GOLD analysis project Ga0075152, IMG submission 70964) | Wastewater effluent complex algal communities from Wisconsin, to seasonally profile nutrient transformation and Carbon sequestration -... | ecosystem: Engineered > WWTP > Effluent > Algae...
TGCATCAGATGCAACTAACTACCTGCAGTTCAGTACCGCACCACTTGGTACACTAGCAGAACACTGGGCTATCAATTTCAGATTCAAGATGATATTCATCGACGAATGGCCCAGTTCGGCATCTGTTTTCATCCAAGATACCACAGGAGTTACCTACTACTCATGGGTCTATAACGTGTACGGAGCCGTCGGCGAGCAGCTTTGCGGCGATAACACCTACGATTATGTGCTACAATTCTTCGCCACCTGGAACCATACTGATACAGGCACAAGTACTTACAGAATCCGAACGAACGACAACCTCATCGGGACGAATAATCAATGGGGGATTCGGTAAGTTGTTGTGACTATCAGCACTTGCCATTCAGCTTGTACTACTTGCACTGGACCAAAGAGTACAGACTGCAGTTCATGTGCAACAGCGAACATGGTGTCAGTAAACGGAACCTGTGTTTGTGATTCTGCCAATGGTTGGTATTGGCAGTCTACTGCATGTGTAAAACCATGTCAAACTTCGCCCCAACTCTATGGAGATCCTCTTACCTATACTTGTGTCCAACCGACAAGCTGTTCGTTCCCCAATACCTTTGGATCCCCAAGTGGTCTATGTGTTCAATACTGTCCAAACGTATCAGGAACTGCCTACTACGCGTATGCAGGCACCATGGTGTGCGTTACTGACTGTTACACTACATACGGCCAGTATAAATTCAATGGAGCAAACAACTCCTGTTATGCTGTCTGCCCAAACAATTATGTAGCAGCATTAACAGGCGAGTGTCTGACCAAGTGCCCAACTAGCAGCTACAGGCTTATCGAGAACAACGCAACCAACCCCAAATGCTCCTTAACCTGCACTACAGGTTACAAATTCGATGGGGATAATACCTGCGTCTCAATATGTCCGGTTGGATACTTCATTAGCAGTGGCGCATGCGTTAAAACATGCCCTGCGGGTAAATACGGAGATGTCGTCAACAACAGTGGCACTCTGAACGGATCATGTGTCACGAATTGCTCGAATAACTACTATGCTGATTAAACCAGTCACTTGTGCCTCAAAAGTACCATATATCTTACTTAGATTGTCCAAGTGGAAAGTTTGAGCAACTCAACAGCGACTTCCGTTCATGTGAGACAGGATGCGTATCAGGGCAATACGCTAATCCCTTAAATTACACTTGCCTGTCTGACCCTAGACAATGCCCAGATGGTTATTACGGAAACCCAAATAACAACCAATGCGTCACAAGCCCAAGTAAGCACCTTTGTAAACTTAGACTGTCCAGCCGGTTGGGTTGCAGACAACACAACAAAAACATGCCGAACCAGCTGCAATTCTCCTGGGTATGCCTATTGGGCAGGTAAAATGTGCGTAGCTGTCTGTCCAACTTAACCGAAGTTGTTTGGAGATGTCACTTCTGGAAGACAGTGTATTGCTAGTTGCGATTCCATCAATACACATTTATTCGGCGATGCGCAGAATAGCAGAACGTGCCAACCAACCTGCACTGCGACTCCAGTTTCCACTTTTGGCGATTACTCAACAAATGAATGCACGACACTATGCGCGAGCACTACTTATGGAGATGATCTAGGTGGAAGACTCTGCAGACTCAATTGCACAGCTCCAAAATTCTCAGACTCAGTCAGTCGACTTTGCCTCAGTAGTTGCCCCGAAGGTTACTATGGAGATCCATACTCTGTCGCTGGCAAGAGGATTTGTGCCACTTCCTGTCCAACATCCTACTTCGGTGATCCAACCGACAATATGTGCAAAGCACCTTGCACAGCTGGTTTGTTTGGCGATCCAACTACTGGGCTTTGCGTCCTAAAATGTCCAAATCTATATTTTGGAGCGAATGCCACAACCAATAGAATATGTGTTCAGACCTGCGACTCTGGGTATTGGGCGGATAACGCCACCAGACTCTGTAGCAACAATAAGTATGGCTGCACCAACGGTACTTTTGCAGATGCGACAAAACGCTTATGCGTCGCTCCAACCAACTGTACAACTTACGCCGACCCACTAACAAATGGTTGTGAGGCTGTATGCACCGGCTCAACCTACTTCGCGGAACCTTACAGTCATACTTGCGTTACACTTTGCCCAGATCTCAACAACCTATATTCGGATGGGAGAATATGTACACCAACTTGCAGTGGAAGCAATTTCATGGACTATCAACAAAGTCGATCCTGCGTACCAAGCTGTAGCAGAACTCCTCTCGCCCTGTATAGCAACCCAAACACTAAATACTGCGTGTTACCTGCGGGATGCCCAACTTCTCCAGCTCAATATTTTGCAAATAACAATACCTTGTCGTGTGTGGCAACTTGCTCCGGATCTCTTCCTTACGGAGATCCAACAAACCTCCAATGTGTGCTCACATGCCCCAAGGCCTACTACGGGCAGATATAAACAAACATGTGCGTACAAAACTGCAGCAATACCTACAGTCTGTACGCTGATAACACGACTGGACTTTGCACCACTAGATGTACCGATGGAACATATGGTGTGAGTTCGGCAACTTCTCCAAAGTGCGAGTTGAACTGCCCTTCGGGAACCTACGCACGCGCCACAGATAACATCTGTGTTTCGGATTGTGGTGCTGGGCTTTATGGAGATCCTATAACCCGCAAATGCTCTTCCGATCCGAGAGACTGTTCGGACGGTTACTATGCCAACAGTGTTAGCCATAAATGTTAACTGCCAGCTAACTGCCAAACCGTTACTACTCATTACTTCGCTCAAAATTCAACCAAAACATGTGTACAGCAATGCCTCAGCCCCAACTACGGAGATTCAAGCATATATGTTTGCATTGCTGTATGTAACTCAACAAGCTTCGGATAGAGCGACTCAAGGTTGTGTCTTAGTAATTGCCTTTCTTCACCAACAACAACTTATGCAGATAGTCAACTTTCCCTTTGTGTCGCTATCTGCTCTGCAACTAACATATCTACCTATGGAGACCAGACAAACCGCAGATGTGTCTAACCTATCAACTGTCCTACTTCCCCTGCTGTCACATATGCGATGACCAATACAGCAAGGCTATGTGTGTAATTTTGCCCAACGACGACCCCTTATTACTTTGCATACGCAGTCAACAAAACCTGTGTCACAACTTGCCCAGGCATATATTTCGGAGATCGTTCAAGTGGTGTAGGTCTTTGTTAAAGCACATGTCCAGGCACAAATAGATTCGCTGACAACTACACAAAGGAATGCCAAACAGTTTGTCCCTCATCTCAGTCTACCTTTGGTGATTCCACCACGAAGACTTGTGTTCTCATTTGCTCTAGCGGGTTGTTTGCTCAGTCAGACGCAGATAGGCTTTGTGTGCCTGTCTGTGCATAGGGAACATGGGGAAATCCTGTAACAAGAGTGTGTATCACTGACCCCAAGAATCAATGTCCAAGTGGCACGTGGGGTGATAACAATACACACCTCTGCACCAGCCAATGTTCTGATTCTCCTCAAATGCTGTACGGAAATAATGGCACAGGCCTTTGTGATACCGTATGCCCTTCTCCTTCCTTCGCCTACCAAATTACCAAAGTCTGCATCGACGTATGCCCCGCCTCGCTAACAGATAGTGGCTATTTCGGTGACGCATGGACTACCCCGAGAAAGTGCTATCCAGCATGTCAAACAGCGAGCACCTATCGCGATATTTACAATAGTAGAACGTGCCAAACCACTTGTACTTTCACGAGCACAATCAAAACTTATGCTGACCCAACTACAAGGTCCTGTTAAGCTGTGTGCTCAAATTATCCACAAGTTTTATACGCAGATGATACAACAAAGACGTGCGCAACTAGTTGTTCCGGTGGATATTACAGAGACGCTTCTACTCAAAGTTGTGCCTCATCTTGTACCTTGCTCAACCCTTCCAATAACACGTGCGTTCAAAAGTGTCCAACAGATGGAGCTGACCTTCTTTACGCGAGCAACCTTTCGCCCAACACTTGTGTTATTGCTGCCCAGTGTCCTACCGGAACATACGGCAGCTTCGATACTCTTGAGTGCTTATCAACTTGCCCAACGAACCAGTATAAAAACTCTGGAACCCAGACATGTGTATCAATCTGCCCAAGCGGTACTTATAAGAATTTGGCATCGATGTCATGCGTCGCCCCAATCAGCTGCCCCACAGACTACTTTGCAGATGACACAACCCTAACCTGTGTTGAAACTTGTGTGGGAAGCTTTGGTGATTCATCTTCACATACGTGCGTTAATACATGTCCATCTGGCAAATTCGCTGATCCAGTTACATCGCTTTGTTCTGCAAGCTGCACCAACACAACTGCAATAGTCTTGCAAGCCAACACTGTCAATCGAACTTGTGAGTCAACGTGCACAGTTGGTCTTTATGCTAACCCAACTAACAACAGTTGTGATGCGCTGTGCCTTGATCCTTACTACGCTGATGACAATTCTAAAAGCTGTGTGGAGACTTGCCCTTCCAACCCAGCAAGTTTCTCAGATATAGTATCCAACGTTAGAAAATGTGTGACCGTATGTAGTGCAGGCAAATACTCAAGCTCATCAACTCGATCCTGCGTCTCTAACTGCCCAGCTGGCACACTCAATTATACCCTGAACCAAAGTTGTGTGACTAAATGCCCGGAGCCTTACTACGCTAATGGTGTTACGTGTGTCTCAAATTGTTCTTCCTTTTCCAAGTTCTCTGACGACACAACGAGAACATGCACGTTAACATGTCCCATCGGTTACTTCTCAGATGCAACAACAGCCAAGTGCGTGGTAAATTGCCCCGTGTCTCCCAGCTACTATGCTTTCGAAAATAGCACAACTCGCCAATGTATGACTGGATGTCCCCTAACTTATTATGCCGACGATTCATCCAGAAAATGTGTTCAAACTTGCCCAGTTTCACCCCTAATGTACCGCGAGACAGTAACGAGAAAATGTGTAGCTGTTTGTCCCCTAACTGGGAACTATTATGGTGATGCAACAACTGGAAGTTGCACCACAACTTGCTCCTCCGGACTCTATGCTGATAACCGAACTAGAACCTGCGTAAGCTCTTGCGGTTTGTATCTCTTCAAGGATTCTCTGACAACCCCTCCAAGTTGTGTTTAATTATGCTCGCTTACAACTTATTCCAATCCCAACACGATGACCTGTGTATCAACATGTGACACGCCCTACTTGAAATTCGGTACCACCACGAATCGAGATTGTGTACTGTTCTGCCCGTTCGGTTACTTTGCTGACTTGGCTTCGTCAACCTGCGTTCAGCAATGCCCTGCTGCCACTCCGTACGCAGACCCGACTACCCGCAAATGCGTATCCGTCTGTCCTGCGAGCACTAATCTGTTCGGTTATCTTGCAACAGGACAAACACAGAATGGTCAGTGTGTGGTAACCTGCCCTGCCGGTTTCTTCTCACTTAACAGCTCACGATTGTGCGTAACGCAATGTCCATCAACAATGTTTGGGGACTCAACAAACAATACTTGTGTTTCAAATTGTAATGGAGGGCTCTTTGCTGATGGAACTGCTCGTATGTGTGCCGCAACCTGCACATCTCCGCTTTATGCAAATCCAGTCAACATGACTTGCGTCTCCAGCTGCAACTCTTCTGAATTCCGTTATGCTGATGCTTTTGATACTGCCAACAGAACTTGCAGTAGGGTTTGTCGAGGCAACCTATTCGCCTACGATACTACACAGACCTGCGTCGCAGTATGTCCCTCAACACCTGCTTCGGTCTTTGGGGATCCCTATTTTAAGCGATGTGTGGCAACATGCTACAACAACACTTATGCACTTTCAGACAGCAGTCGTCAATGTGTGGCTACTTGCCCAAGCACTCCCACTGATTTATATGCTGATGATGCAACACAAGCGTGCGTCCTGTCTACTGCCTGCTCCAACGGAAGGTTCGGCGAGAGTGTGTCCAGAAAATGTGTTGATTTCTGCCCTCTTGCAAATAGTTCTATCGGAAGAGTCGACACATACGCCAACCCAGACAACCGAAAATGCACTTCTACTTGCACTTCACCTCGTTATGCTAATCCTGTAAACCGAACTTGCTCAACAAGTTGCAGTTCAGCTCCAAGCCTCTTTGCAGAAAACAGTACTCGCATGTGTCTTGCTGCTTGCCTGACGGGTTTCGCTGATCCCACAACTCAAGTATGTATCGATCGATGTCCACTTGGTTATTATGCTGACTCAAATACAAAGCGATGCGTGTTGGTTTGCCCAGAACAACCAAACCCAGTATTCGGAAATGACAACACCAGCACATGTGTTTCGATCTGCCCTACCACTCCTGACTACTTTGGGTCTAATCTTACCCGTACATGTGTATTGAACTGCCCAACTGGAACGTTCGCCGACACAATCACAAGGCAATGCGTTCAGATATGCCCATCTACCACGCCTGGATACTTCTCTGAAAATTCGACTGGAAGGTGCTTGTCGACTTGTCTCACAGGCTACGCTGATACTATTACTCGAAAATGCATTGCAGTATGTTCAAACGGATACTATGGCCAGGGTACTAAATGCTTTGCAACGTGTCCTTCAATTTCACCGACTGTATATGCTGACGACTCAAGTAACCTATGCGTAACCCTCTGCCCAGTTGGGACCTATGGCTCTATCAACAAATGTGTGTCAGTTTGCCCGGCTGGAACGTATGGCCATTCAGCCACAAATACACAAATATGCACTAATCCGTGCCCTTCTGGTTATTTTGGAGACGCATCCACGCGCCAATGCGTCGCCAAATGCCCTATGGTCCCTTCTACTTTCGGATATCAACCGTAAAAACTATGCTATGCAAGCTGCCCTTATGGTACATATGCTGACATGAACAATAATACTAGATTATGTGTCGCTGTTACTCAGTGTTCTGTCGCCCTTAATCTATATGCCGATAATACGACATACACCTGCACTACTAAATGTCCTTAGGATCCCCCGATGTATGGAAACCCTTAGACTCGAATTTGTGTGCTTTACTGCCCAACAGCCTACAACCTATTTGCTGATAATGTTACCAGGCTCTGCGTCAATCCATGCCCAGGCCCTACTTATGGCAACACTCTGACCCAAACTTGTGTAAGTCTGTGCCCCAATGGTTACTACGGAATCAACTCGACAAGAATGTGCAGCACTGGGTGTCCGTCGGGTTAGTTTGCGGACCGCCTTATCAGAATATGTGTGCAAAAGTGTTCAGTTGATCCAATTTACTACGGTAACCGACCCTCTTCAGAGTGTGTTACGGTTTGCCCAGGCAGCAGCTACGGCAATCCAGTTAGCCAGTAATGCGTTTACGATGTTGCTGGTACCTCGACTTGCCCTACTGATTATTTCAGCGACGCTCTTTCTAAGCTGTGTGTAAAGATATGCCCAATGAAAGCCTACACATTCGCAGAAAACACGACTAAAAAGTGTGTTAGCACTTGCCCGACTGGCTCTTACGCCGACAACTCAACTATGCGATGCGTTGCTATCTGTCCCAGTATGCCCAACTATTTTGCTCATGTTTCTAGTACAACGTGTGTTGCCCTTTGCCCAAGTGGACTATTCGCTGATCCAATTTCCCGTATCTGCGTTGCCCAATGCCCTCCAAACTCTTGGAGTGAAAATATAACTCGTAGATGTGTGACTAAATGCTCCGTACAACCACTTGGATTCGCTGATAGCACAACTTGGAGATGTGTAGCAGTATGCCCAGCAGTTCCGTCGATGTACTATGGTTCTTTGAATACACTAACTTGTGCCTTGCAGTGCTTGGCTTCAGAGAATACCTACGCAGACAGTGCAACTAACATGTGTGTTAGGGTATGCCCACCGAATAGCTATGGTGAGAACATTACACGGCAATGCCAGCCAGCATGCCCAACAGGAACTTATGCAGATAATTCCAACTGGATGTGCGTGAGTCGTTGCTCTGATCGTCCACCAACATTTTCTGAACCAGTATCGTTGAAGTGTGTTGCGAGCTGCCCAATCAACTACACTCTTCAACTGTATGCAAATGAACCCACTAGACAATGTCTGAGTGTGTGTCCAGCAATCGCTGGAGTCTTGCAATTCAGACAGAATTCTTCGAGGACTTGCGTTTACAACTGCTCACTTCTCGATAACTCGTATGCAGAAAATTCAACCGGCTATTGTGTTCTCAACTGCAGCGCCCCAAATTATGCCGACCCAATAACCCGCCGATGCGTATCAATGTGTCCAGACCAACCTCTAATGTATGGTGAAAACGCCACTCGGAAATGTGTAGCAATGTGTCCAACGCCGACCTTCGGTGATAACGTCACCAGGACTTGCGTGAGCTCATGTCCTAGTAATTCCCTCTCATTACGTGAAATCCCACAAGGAGGCGTTATGCTGACGAAGAACCTCTGTGTTTACTACTGCCCAGATAGTACCTTCGCCTACTACGTCACAACATTTTGTCTGGGTTAATGTCCAGTGCCCTACTATGGTGACCCTTCGACAAGATCTTGTGTGCTCACTTGCCCTCTAAACCAGCTACTCTACGCAGATAACAAGACTAGAACTTGTGTAAAAATGTGCCCTGATAATAGTTACGGCTATGACAATACAACTGAGTGCCTGCTTTCCTGTCCAGTGGAAAGCCTTGCGATGGATCAGACCTATGCAGCTGATTACAACAATAAATGCGTCAAATAATGTGCCAATCCAACATTCGCCTTCATTCCTGACTTGAAATGCCTCAACAGCTGCCCAACTCGATACTATGGTAACTAATCAGACCATATTTGTTACAGGTGTCCAACTGAGTGTGTGACTTGCCATTCCCCAACCCTATGCTACAGCTGTATTAACCTGTACTTCCTACAGGATGGACAGTGTGTAGCCCTTTGTTCTGCTGCGAGATACGCCAAAAACAGCATTATGAAATGCGTGATGAGCAACCTCTGCCAGCCACAATTCGGAAACAACGTATCGAGAACCTGTGACACAAATTGTCCTGTGGGCACATACGGCAACACGACATACTATAGATGTGAACCGTGCCCAACCACCTGCACGAGCTGTATGAACCTCACCTACTGTACTGGTTGCACAACAGCAAGCCTCACTGCCAACAATTACTGTTTCGGTTATTGTGCTGACTCCACCAACCGCTATTACCTGCAAAATGGTACATGCGTCAGCCTCTGTCCTGACGGTACCTATCTGAACCTGCTGAACTGCCTGCCTTGCGGTTCTAACTGCACAACATGCTTCGGATCTGCAGGGAATTGCACTCGTTGCAGCGGTGGGTTATATCTTCAAGATGGGGTTAGATGTGTTTCACAGTGCGATAGTGGGTTCCTCCCCAACAGTAGTCTGATCTGCGTCGACTGCGGCACCTGCGTGAATGTTTTGAATTTCACTTCCAATACAACTCAAGTCAACGGCAAGAATGTGGTGTTTATCACATACAACAATAATGTTACGGTCAATGGCAACCTTTCAGACACTATGCAGCTGATTCCAACATCTTCTCGACGATTGCTCGATACCTCTTCAGGACTGGCCCCGATCCAAGTCAACAATAATACATTCATGTTTATCCTTCCTGACGGCGCCAACCTATCAAACTACCAGTATCAAATCCTAAAACCAGAGAATGTGGTCGATCCCAGCGGAAACATTCCATCCTTCACAAGATCTACTATCGCCATACCTGTTACTCAAACCTACACCACTGATACAACTGATACTCAGGGAATCATCAACTTCGCTCTATTCATCTCGGCAGTCTGTTGGCTTACGTTCCTGTTCGATACGGAGATGATGTCCATTATTCAGCTGCTGTACCTACATTACTTCATTGCCAGCACGTTCCCACTCACCTTCAGCTCGATCCTCTCTGCGATGAAGCTATCGACGTTGGGATGGCTACCAAACATTCTTGGACCTGCAGTACCTGAGTTTGTCCGATACGACTACATCCCCTCGAAGATCATTGACTTACTCAGCGATTACTTGTTCATTCGCAACGGAGGGTACTTCTTTACTGTGCTCGCAGTGCTGCTATTAGTCGTCGCAATCATCAAGATCATGTCAGTACCGGAGATAAACCGCTTCAAAGCAGTCAGAATGTGGTGTCAGCAAGCCATTGAAGATCGCTGGAAATTCAGCCTACCCATCCAAGTCTTCAATGTTGTATATCTGCCAGTAGTGTTCTACTTCATCCTCAACTTCAAGGAGTACGCTTATATCAGCAATGGTATCGGAATTGCTTCTGCTGTGGTTTCCTGGCTATCGTTTGTCGTATTCGTTGGAGTTACAGTGCTGTGCACAATGCGCGTCGTCAATTTCTTCAAGCAGTATCCAAAGCTATCCGTAAACATCTCCAAAGCAGCTGATATGATTCTGCAGGAAAACGAATACCATCTGTTGCATAGTCAGAACATGTTCCTCTTCGACATGAAAAAGATTGATCTGCGCAACCTGCTATACCCCAAGATCAACAACGTTAACATCCTGCCATTCAAATGTGTATACGCATTCAACCTTCTATCTCTCTTGTGCCCCTCCGTCTTCTATCTGAGAGGACTGTTTATTGCCATCGTTCTTGTAGCTGCTCAGGACTCGGCGATCCTGCAGCTCAGCCTTATGATTGTTGTCAACTTACCTGTTGCGCTTTACCTCATCAAGGCTAGGCCCTACCGGTTCAAGTATCGTCGACTCCGCATTCGAAACTACATTGCCATCTTCAATGAAGTCGTCCTTATTGGCTTTGAAATTGGGCTGCTAGTGTTTGCATTGATGGACCGTGACGGCGCCTCTAGCACCATCAAGACCACAACTATGCTCGCGATGAGCTACTATCTGCTTATTGTCATGCTTGTGAACTGCTTCTACTTTATGTTCAGAATCTACATCGAGGTGCGCAGAAGAGTATGGTAGCCCTTCATTGAAACTGAATGTTTCAAACTGAATTTCCCAGAGTTAGCTGAGGAATACGAACAGGAAAAACTGATCAAGAAGAACAAAAAGCTCGCGAAAAAACTTGATCCCAAGCAGAAAGAAAAGATCTCAGCCATTCTTAAATCTATCACCAAGGACAGGCACTCCAATACTCTCAGGCCTGGCCAATCAGACAAGTAGAACCCCGATCTGCCACAACCCACCAAGATCACTTACTTCGATCGCGACAAGACTTCCCAATCAAGCTCGAGCACCCTCTCCAGAAAGCAACGCCGAGATATGATCCAGAAGATGTTCGATGAGGGAACTGCCAGACCTTTGGGAGCTGACTTCGATTCCCAGTGGGAAAGGCTCCACAACGAAGTTTCGGAGGAACGCCCTGAGGAACTTTCCGACTATGAGGAGTACGAGGAGGAAGTTGAAATTCCCGCCAAGGATCTCGAGAAGTACGTGAACCTGCATCACGATCAGAAGAACCTCTTCAACATGAAGTGAGCCTGATAAGATTGCATATCAAAGAATATCAATATAAGCGATGATTGAAGAAAGGAAAAGCTGTGGGCTGTTCTTGGTGAGTCCCAGGTGGAAGGCTCCACAACTGCACATTTCTGTTGACGGTGGGGAATGGCGGACGATACCAATGGTGCATTACACCTCCAACATCTTCAGTGTCGAGCTTGACAGGTTTGCTCAGTAAGTGCTCTTTGTATTCTGCGAGAATGACAAATCAAAATGGATCAACCCTTCAGTAGAACTTAGCCAGCCCAACTCGTATGTCAGCCAAAATAACTCACTTAACTTTCGCCTACAACATTCAGGTCATTTTATCGTGCTCGATGGACATCTGGAACGAATTCATACAGTCGAGATTGAGGGGAACTTACTGCTGTCTATCAACGTAGACGGAGTGCTCTGTGGGGAGTACATTAGTCTCCTCAATTTCAAGACAGCCTTGCTCAAACACTTCTATTTCAATAGGCAAATCAAACTCGTCTATCTTACAGGACGCACATTCAATAGTCTGCTCAGCCATCCCGACTTGCTGCTCCCCGACTACGTTGCCACTGAGGGAGGCTCCAAGATCTTTAGACTTCGCCCCGAAGTGCCAACACAGACACTCGAATAGCAATACGAGCTCATATACATATCGGATATAAGCGAAAAAAGCTCAGCAATGGCTCGGTAGTCACTGTCTTAGCTCACAGGTCTCGAAGCAGAGTTCTCATCCGCTCGAATTAACTTTGTCATGAACGGACTGCAGCTTCGCCAGTGGAAGCCTCAATTAAAGAGATTCGAGTAACAGCTATTCGAAGCTGGGTTGGAGTCGAATTTCGTGAGTCATGGAACGACCACCTTCGTGGATATCACCAACAGCGGAGTTAATAAAGCATCCAGCCTCCAGAAGATTGCTAGGCTCGAAGAAGGCTTTAAATTAGTAGGTTTCGGATCTGGTTGCAACGACCTTGGGTTCCTCTCACTCTGTGGCATGGCAATCGTGCCCTGTAACATTGACAAACTCACAAGAGAAGTGCTCAAAGACCTCCCTCACATAAAAATGTCGAGGTGTGCTCATGCCGATTGCATTCTCGAATTTCTTGAGCAGCTGGCCAAGAATCACTCTCACTTGAAGGTCTGATAAATAATTTATTCATTGAAGATCATTCACAGAGCTCAGTATCTTGGTCTTCCCATCTGGGAGGTCCATTTTTGATCCTTTGTGCGATTTGCCCATATTAACGACTCCGAATCCATCTAATACTCCAGTGCCTGTTTCTATACCGATCGAGTAGTTGTTCGAAAGAACTTGAATTCCATTTTCAGGTGCATACCATCGCTTGATCTTGAGTCCAAGACTGCTATCGATTGTTGCCTTTCCCATTATGGATTCAATTTAGCAGTGACGAGCCTACAGAGAGGAGTCGCTTTACTGCATAATTAGGCTTCGAATCCTAATCGAGTTCATTGCCTTTAAGTCAAGTCGTTTTGCTATTGAGACCTTCATCGCAGTAAAGTCATTGCACTGCACTGAAGCCGTGCCCACCAACAACTGACCTATATCGACAGTTGATTCAGGCGAGAGTATCTTTAGTTTGTCGGCTTGGAGGTTGATAGCTCTATAGAGTGAATTGGCTCCAAGCATCGCTACTTCTACTGTTCCGTTGGATCGTAACTTTGAAGGTATAGACCCATCGATGTGGCTCATCTTTCCAAACACCTTAGCTAGGTAGCTGAAATCTTCGGGTATTTTCAATCTCAATCTGATACCCTAGTCAAGGTTGGCATCGAGATCTGAATCGTCGATAACGCACTACCTCTACCT